>Ga0302314_10001270_pt1 | contig 47212 bp, 45 predicted proteins | sample III_Palsa_N2_3_FD_200533 | JGI IMG/M metagenome (GOLD analysis project Ga0302314, IMG submission 200533) | Peat permafrost microbial communities from Stordalen Mire near Abisko, Sweden - III_Palsa_N2_3 | ecosystem: Environmental > Terrestrial > Soil > Palsa > Peat permafrost | place: Sweden...
TTGAGCAGCCGGCCCGACGAGCCGATCGTCGGGATTGTCGGCCGCGTCGACCCGGAGAAGGGGATCGGGACGCTGGTGCAGGCGATGACGATGCTGCGCGGGCCGGCGGAACGGAGCCACCTCGCCGTGGTGGGCGCTCCCGGGCTCGACGACGGCAGCTACGAGACCCAGCTGCGGGCGGAGGCGTCCTCCCTCCTCGGGGACCGGTCCCGCTTCGTGGGGCCGGTCGACGAGGTGCCAGCCGTGCTGCGTTCGCTCGACGTCCTGGTCAATGCCTCGGACTCAGAGCCGTTCGGGTTGAGCGTCCTGGAGGCCCAGGCGTGCGGTCTGCCCGTGATCGGAACCGACGCCGGAGGCATCCCTGAGTTCGTCACGGATGGCAAGACGGGCCTGCTGGTGGCTCCCGGTGAGCCGGATTCCCTGGCCGTGGGCCTGAGCCGGATTCTGGCCAACCCTGGGCTGCGGCACGATCTGGCGTCGGCCGCCCGTGACGCCGTCGTCGCCCGGCACACGCTGGCCGCCCGGGCGGAGGCCTTGGCCGGCGTCTACCGCAGTGTGGCCCGGAGAAGGGCGGACCGGTGAGGACCCTCATGGTGACGAAGTTCCTCCCGTTGCCGGACAACAACGGCGGCCACCAGCGTTCCCTCGCCATTGCCCGCCGGCTGGCCGAGCTGGGCGAGCTCGTCCTCTGCGGCTACGACGACGGCACCTCGGACACGGACGGTCTCCGGGATCTCGGCATCGACGTCCGGGCGGTGCCCTGGCAGACCGGGGCGAGCCGGCTGCCCCGGCAGGTCGCGGCGGCGCGGAGCATCTCCGCGGGGCGGTTCTGGAGCGCCGCGATGGTCAAGACGCTCCGCCAGGCTGCCGACGAGAAAGGGATCGACCTTTTGCAGGTCGAATACCAACAGATGGTGCCTCTGGTGCACGGCCTCCCCGCAAACATGACTGTCCTCGATCTCCACAACGTCGAATCGGCCCTCGTCGACAGCTATGCGCGTGCCCGCCGGGGTCCCTCGGCCCTGTTGTTCCGTGCCGAGGCGGCCGCCCTCCGGCGCATGGAGCGACAGACCGTCGGTGCCTTCGATCACGTGGTCGTGGTCAGTGAACAGGAGCGGGCCCGGTTGACTCCCGGCGCCCGCTCGGTCCTGGTGTGCCCGAACGGGCGGGAGCCGTCAGAGGTCCTGCCCGACGCGCCGGATCCCGTGGTCGCCTTCGTGGCCACCATGGGCTGGGCGCCCAACGTCGACGCGGCCCTCTGGCTGGCGCGCGAGATCTGGCCGCAGGTGCTGCAGCGGTCGCCCCGGGCGCAGCTCCTTCTCGTGGGCAAGGACCCGACGCCGGCGGTGCGCGCCCTGGCCGCCGGAAACGTGGAGGTGACGGGCACCGTCGCCGACGTGCGCCCCTACCTGGCGCGCGCCCGTGTCGTCGTGGCGCCCTTACGGGCGGGTGGCGGCACCCGACTCAAGATCATGGAGGCGCTCGACCTCGGCCGGCCGGTCGTCGCCACATCCCTCGGCTGCGAGGGCATGGAGGACCTGGTGGGCCGCGGTGTCGTCGTGGCGGATACGGCGACGGGGCTGGCCGCCGCCATCGCCGACCTTCTGGATGACCCCGCTGGTGCCGCGGTGCTCGGTCGGACCGGTCACGACGCCGTGAAGGCCGAGCACTCCTGGGATGTCGCGCTGGCGCCGCTCATGGAGGCGGTGCGCCCGCAGTGAAGATCCTCGATCTGCTCGGCGTCGTGATCCTTCTGGTGCTGCTGGTCGCCGTCGTCAAGCTGTTCATCCGTTGGGAGCGCCAGGGCAAGGAACACCTGGCGCCGCTCGTCCTCCTCGGCCTGCTGGTGATTGAGGCCACGATCTACGCGGATCAGAACACTCTGCCGCGCAGCATCTTCCACCCGGGCTCGGGCTCGACCCAGCTCCGGCTGCCCGAGATCTACATCACGCTCGCGTTGGTGGCGCGGCTCATCGCGCGCGGCAAGCCCAAGCGGATCGGGCTGCCCGCCGGGCTCTGGTTGACCTTCGCCGCCTGGATGGTGGTCGGCGTGGTCGAGGGGGTGCTCTACCAGAACGGGCTCTCGCAGAACCTGTACGAGGCGAAGGACATCCTCTACATCGTGGGAGCGTACGCGTTGGCGGCGGGTGTGCCGGTGCGTCGCTACTTCGAGAGCGGCGACCTGTTCAAACTCGGCTACCTCGCGGTCGCCTGTATCTCGGTTGTCGACGTCATGTCGATCGCAGGTCTCACCGTCAACACCAGTCTGCCCCTCCTTCCGTTGCAGGGCTTCGGACAAGTCGGTTCGGAGACGGCTGCGCTCTGCCTGGGAATTGTGGTCGTCTGCTTCCTGTGCCGAATGGCATCGGGCCCGATCCGTATCCGCCATGCCTTGGTGCTGGCTCCCGTGATCGTGGGCGTTGTGCTGGCAGACCAACGTGCGGTGGTGGTGAACCTCGTCGTGGTCGCGCTGGTGCTGATCCTGGCGCTCATCGTCGGGAATCGGCGCGGTATCGCACGCCGGTTCTCCGTCGGTCTGGGCCACGTGCTGCTGACTGCACTCGCCCTCGTCGGCGTGACCATCCTCGTCCTGATCGTACCGGCCGCAGTCAACCAGCAACCGGTGAAGGTCCCATTGACGACGACGTTCCAGAATCTGTTCCACAGCGAGGGCAAGGTGGAGTCGGCCCAGGACCGTTTGAACTTGGCGAAGGAGGCCGAGGCGCTCATTCCCCATCATCTGCTGATCGGGTACGGCCTCGGAGTGGAGTTCCAGTACTACGAAACGGGGAGCCGGTCGGTCGTGACGATCGCCTACGCGCACAACATCGTGCTCGACCTCTGGCTCCGGCTCGGCCTGATCGGCCTCGTGCTCTTCGTCGTCGCGTTCGCGGCCTCCCTCATTGACGGCATCAAGGTATGGCGCCGAGATACGGACCCCAAGACGGCTGCGCTCGCGCTGGCACTGGTCGCCGTTTTGTGCGGGCTCATCGCGACAGCATTCCTGGAGCCCTTCCTCGACGAGTATAGGCTGGCCACTCTGTTCGGTGTGAGTCTTGGCATGCTTCGGGGCACTGTCACATCCATGATTGGTCGACTTCCGGTCTGGCATTCGGAAGAAATCGGCCCCCCGGTCGCAACGGAAGTGGTCTCGTGAACCTCACCATCGGTGTCCACTCAATGGCTCCCGCCGGCGGAACAGAGCTGAACGTCTTTCAGGTTTCGCGCGGGCTGGCCCAGCGCGGCCACGTCATCGACCTCATCTCCCCGAGAGACGGTTCGCTGGCCGACGGGTACCGCACGTTCTGCCGAAGCGTCACTCGTCCTCCCGTCTTTGACTTCGCCCGGTCGACCGCGGCACGTGACCTGGTGCGTATGACGCCGGCCGTGGTTACCGCGGCCCGGAAGAAGGCCGACGTCATCTACCCGAACCGTTTCGCCGAGATTGTGTGGGCGGCGGCGGCGGGCCGGATCTCCGGGTCGCCGGTCGTGTGCCACCTCCACGAGATCCGCCATGCCCGACCGGGTTCGTTTCCCAACAAGCACGTGAGGCGCTTCATCGCCGTCTCCGACTTTCTCCGGAGCCAATGGGCGGCCGTCGGACTCAATCCCGAGCTCATTGACGTCGTGCATAACGGTGTGTCCGGTGATGACTATCCGTACGGCGGTGCCGAGGAGCGGGCCGCAGCGCGTGCTCGACTCGGGCTTCCCCAGGACGGGTTTGTCGCCCTGTACTACGGCAGGCTCGACCCGGAAAAGGGCATCGACGTTCTCCTGGACGCGTGGCGGAAGCTCGGCATGGAGGGCGGAGAGGGCACACTCCTGGTGGTTGGCTCGCCGAGCGCCCACCTCGAGGACGGCGCACGGGTGCTGGAGGCTCTGCAGGCGAGCGCTCCGCCTGGCTGTGTCTGGAAGCCGGCGCAGTCGGACGTGGTCGTGCTGCTGCACGCCGCCGACGTCGTGGTGGTCCCGTCGCTCTGGGACGAGCCGTGCGCGCGGGTGATCGTCGAAACGCTGGCCACCGGCCGTCCCGCTCTCGTCACACGGACGGGTGGGAGCCCCGAGATGCTTACGGGCGAGTTCGAGCGATTTCTGGTGGATCCGGGTGACGCCGCGGGGCTGGCCACAGCCCTGGAGGGACTGGTCGACTGGCAGAAGCACGATCCGACACTGGGCGAACGCTGCACCGCCCACGTGCGTGACCACTTCTCCCTCGACCTGCTGGTGCAAGGTATCGAGCGGTCGCTGACCGCGGCGGCCGGGAACCTGTGAGAGAGGGCGCCACGTGGACCTGAGACAGATAGTGCGGCGCGTCCGGGCCAACTGGATCGTGGCTCTCCTCACCTTCCTCATCTGTGTGGGGATCGGTTTTGTGTACGCGGTGGTGCCGGCGAAGCACTACGAGGCCAGCGTCGTCCTGTTGGCACAGCCCCCGGTCAACACCACCGACGCGGGCGCGGACGTCGGCGCCATTCAGATCGAGATCCCGCAGATCGTCGTGGAGGCCGGGAACGGCGTGATCGAAGCAGAGGCGAGGAGCGTTGTGCCGGCCCGGTACCGCGACGTGCCGGTGACGATCTCGGCCGTTGGCGATCCAGGTTCGAACTCCGTGACGATCAACGCGACGAGCACCGACCCGGAAGCGGCCCAGGCGTACGCCAACGCGACGGCGGCTCGCGTCGTGAAAGTGACCAATCGCAACGACACCGCTGTCCTCGTCCTGACCCAGCTGGGCACCGCACCGCTGCCGACCACCGCGACCAACCCACGCACGACAGTGGCCCTGGCGTCCATCGCGTTCGGGTTGATCGCGGCCGTCTTTGCCGCCTTGGCGGCGTCTGCGCTGCGGCGCTTCGCGCCCGCCGAAGAGCTGTCCGAGCGCCTCGGTCTGCCCGTCCTCGGCGAGGTGCCGATGCTCGCCCGCTCCGGCCCGCATCCGGCCGACATGCTGAATTCGACCGGCGACGAGGGTGCCCTCGAAGCGTTCCAACAGCTCCGGAGCTATCTGCACATCATGTTCCAGGACGCGAATCCGGTCATTGCCTTCACCTCGTGCGAACCCAGAGAGGGAAAATCCGCAGTTGCCGCCTGCACGGCCTGGGTGCTGGCGACCCCGGGCCGTTTCGTGGTGGCCGTCGATACCGACCTCCGTCAGCCCCGGCTGCACGAGATCTTCGGTGTCGATCTGTCGCCCGGAGTGAACGACATCCCGACGGTCAACGGCCCGTCTGAGCTGCTGGCGGCCACCGAGAATCGCTACCTGGAGGTGATCCCGGCAGGTGTCGCGACCCGGCACCCCGTCGACGTTGTCGCGGCGGACGTACCCAGGCTGTTGCGCGCACTGCGCGAGTCGGACAGGACGGTCGTCCTCGACTGCCCGCCCGTGACGGGCATGGCCGAGACCACGATTCTGGCCGCCAAGGCGGATGCCGTGGTCCTGGTGGTCGACGCCCGCAAGTTCAATTTGGAGATCCTCGACCAGGGTTTGGCGCAGCTGCGCGCCTCGGGCGCGCACGTGGTCGGGATCGTGTTGAACCGGGTACGACGACCGAAGATGCCGCTGGAGTACCACGAAGACCCGGCGCCGCGGGTCATCCCCGATCAGAAAATCCCCGTGAAGACCCGTAGCGCGATGGTCCGGCTCCGCGGTCTCCCCCGATCCGGCTAGGGACGTGCTGCAGGAGCCCGAGATCCGGCCCATGGGTGCCTCCGAATCGGTGAAGCCGAAGAGAGCGACCCAGCGCCGCAACGTGATGACCAATTACCTCTCCTCGATAGTCATCGTCGTGGTGGGGTTTGTCACGACTCCGATCTTCACCCACCAGCTGGGCATCGTCCGCTACGGCGTCTGGGCGCTGCTCGCCTCGCTGATCCCCTTCCTCGAGCTCCTGGAGCTCGGCGTTGCCAGTACGACGATCGCCTTTGTCAGCCGGCACCTCGAACTGGAGGACAACGAAAAGGTCGCAGCTTCCATCAATACCTCGTTCCTGGTGCTTTCCATTTTCGGGCTCATCGCGTTCGCCGGCGTTGTCGTGTTCGCCATCTTCCTTCCCGACATCGTCACGAGCATCCCGAAGAATTTGGTCGGCCAGGCGCGGTTCCTGGTGCTCCTCCTGGCCTTCGACATGGCGGTGTCCATTCCAATGGACACGTTTGGGGGGGCGCTGGCCGCCCTGCAGCGATTCGATCTGTCGAATTACAGCCTGATCGCCACCGTCGTGGCACAGGCAGTTGGCTGGGTCGTCGTGCTCTACCTGCACGGCGGACTGATCGCCCTCGGCGTCGTCACCGTCGTCGTCAGCCTCGCGGGCCAGGTCTCTCGTCTGATTATCGTGCATCGGCTCTTACCCTGGTTCCACCTGTCCCTGCGCCGTTTCGATCGCGCTTTGCTCCGGATGTTCTCAGTGGCGTCGGGGTGGTTCTCCCTTATTGAGATCTCCGAGGCCGTCGTCAATCTGACCGACGTCCTCATCGTCGGCGCGGCGGCGGGGGTCGAGGCAGCGGCGATTTACGCGGTGGCCCAACGGCTCGGCCTGCTCCCGTTGAAGATCGTGCAGCCGCGCAGCTACGTCCTGTTCACGAAGGCCGGCGAATTGGAGGCGCGGCAGAGATCGTCGGAGCTGCGAGAGAGCACCGACGGCGCGGTAGATTTTGTCAAGTATCTGAGCATTCCCACCGCAATCGCACTGGGCTTCCTGGCCGGCCCGGCCATCGAGGCCTGGTTGGGCGGGCAGTATCGCGAGGCGGTCCCGGTCATCGGCCTGTTGTGCATCGCCGCCGTCATAGAAGCCTGGGCGGGGATCCTCAGGATGGCCGTCTGCGGCGGCGGTCGGCCCCAGCTCTCGGCGCTCCTCTACGCGGGTGAGGCCGTCCTGCATGTGGCACTCGGTATCGTGCTTTCGGCACGCTACGGCGCGCTCGGGATGGCCTGGGCCGTGCTGATCAGCGTCGTCGTGATGGAAGCGATGCTCATGCTCCCGCTGACCTATCGCCAGCTCGGAGACTCCTTCCTCCGCCGATCCGGGCACATCCTGCGTGTGGTGGCGCTGCCCTCGGTGGTGACCGGAGGTCTGGCTTGGATCGTCGGGCGCGGGGGTGGCGCACTGTACGTGTTCACCGGTACCCACAGCCGGGTTCTCGGGCTCAGCGCTGTCGCCGGCGCAGGAATTGGGCTCATGATCGTCTTCTACGCGCTCCTGCTGCCCTGTCTGCCTCCGGCCCAGCGGAATTGGGCCTTCGAGCGCGCCCGCGCCATGGCTGGTCGCGTCGCCGGCCGGTGGAGGAAGTCGGCCCCCGTGAGCCCACCACCCTCGTCGCTCGCATCCGAAGTGGTGCTTCCGGCGGGTCCTGCGGGGAACCTTGCTTGCTCATAGGCTCGGTGCGGCCGCACGCCCCCGCGTGCTGGCGAACGCCATGAGGGAGCGCCAGCTCTCCAGCTACCCGAACGCCTGGCCGCGGATCGGCATCACCCGCGTTGCCCAGGGCGAGGCAACGCCCGGGGGGACGACCTCGCTGGGGCCTGGCTGAGGAGGATTGAGATCTCGCACCTTAGACCGGCCTCGAGCGGGACATCACCTCAGTCCGGCGGCAAGAGCACCGGGGAAGAGTGCCGTCAACTTCCAACTTGAACTACTTTGCTCGCACCGATGGTGATAAACCTCCGGAGCAGATGGGGGGTAGCGAATGACCACGAATTCAACGATGCCAGCGGTTCGCACACAGCATGGCCCTGCGTTCCGCTTTCTGTTCGTCCACCAGATCGACGAATACCCGGGCACCAGACGACGAATCGGACTGCTTGGTTTGGCAGTCCTCGCAACAATCGTCCTCTACTACACGTACTACACGCAGACCGGCGTCACCCCGAACATCCTCGCGACATTCCACATGTCGTTCTCTTTCTACGTCTGGATCGTCATCATCTCGAATGCGATCGGCGCGTTCGCATCGCTACCGGCCAGCCAGACCGACAGACTTGGACGTTCCAACGTGGTGATCTACGGACTCCTCATCGTGGGAATCCTCGTCACCTTCGGAGTCCCGGCTGCGCACTCCGAGTGGACGTTTGCCACCGTGATCTGCCTGCTTGGTCTGGTCGAGGGTGCCATCCTCGTGGCCACCCCCGCCCTGGTGCGCGACTTCAGCCCCCAGATGGGCCGGGCGTCGGCCATGGGTTTTTGGACGCTCGGCCCCGTTGTGGGCTCGCTTGTCGTCAGCGTGGTTGCAGCTCACACGCTCGACCACTTTACGAGCGTCGCGAACCCCACCGGCTGGCATAGCCAGTTCTACTTCTCGGGCATCACGGCACTCGTCGTCTTCGTGCTGTGTCTCTTCTTCTTGAAGGACCTCTCTTCGAGACTGCGCGATCAGCTGATGCGCTCACTGAGCGATGCCGCCCTCCTCAATGCCCGCGCCCGCGGGGTGTCCGACGAGGAGATGCTCAAGGCCACGCAGCGGCCGTGGGCGCAGATCTTGAAGTGGGACCTCGTGGGTTCCGCCCTCGGCATCGCCCTGTTTCTTCTGGTGTACTACGCGGCAGCCGGATTCTTCACCATCTACTGGTCGACCGTGTTCAAGAATCCCGACGGGTCGAACTTCTCGGTGTCCCAGGCCAACGGCCTGAACGAGTGGTTCTGGGGCGCCGAGATCGTGGCTCTCATCGTGGTGGGGTTCGTCTCGGACAAACTCAAGGTGCGCAAGCCCTTCATGCTGGTCGGCGCCGTCGGCGCGATCATCTTCCTGATTCTCTTCCTGCTCAGGGCGAGCCACCCTTACACGGGGCATTCGACGTTGGTTGTCCTGAGTGTCTGTCTCGCAGTGTGCCTCTCGATTTGTTACGCCCCGTGGATGGCGGCCTACACGGAGACGGTGGAGGCGAAGAACCCCGCGCTCGTGGCCACCGGGCTCGCTCTCTGGGGTTGGATCTTGCGGCTTGTCGTCGCCATCTCATTCATCTTCCTGCCGCTGGTGATCAACACGGTGAACCCGATCGTCGACAACCAGCCCTACGCCACGCCGCAGATCCAGGCCTTCTTGACGCAACATCCGGCGTCCGTGGCGTTTGCTCAGAGCCACGCCCCGCTCCTGAAGGTGATCAAGGCGAACCAGGCGGTCGTCAACGCCGTGGCGAAAGATCCGTCGGCGGCCAATATCGCCGCGACGATCAAGGCGATTGGCTCGGCGAACTTCTCCCAGCTGGTGGCCAACGAGAAGAAGCTCGATACCCTCGTCGTCCCGTATACCGCACAGCTCGACTACCTGTCGGCGCATGCGACGCAATTGACGGCGCTGCAGAACGCCGTGAACGAGACACCGAAGCAGTGGCAGCGTTGGTACTGGGTGTGCGTTGGCGGCATGGTCCTGTTCCTCCCGACGATCTTCTTGATCAAGGGTCGGTGGAGCCCGAAGGGGGCGAAGCAGGACGAAGATCGTTACGAGCAGATGATTCAGGAAGAGCTGGCTCGCCTCGCTCAATCGAGCGCAACCTCGGCGACAGTCTGAGCCAGGTCCTCGTAGATCGCCGGGTGGACTCAGGCCAGGCGAGGTCTCCCGCACCGGAACCACCATCTGCTCGGCGACCGGGAGGCCTGGCTGAGAGCGATCGGATGGTCACCGAAGAGCTGGCCAAGCTGGCCCAAGAACCTGCCGCCGTGGGGTGACATCAGGCCCGTGAGCCGCCGGAACGGCGGACCAAGAGCCTGATGGGACCCGGGTCGCCCCGCAGCAACCGATCTGGTGGGCGAGGGGGGACTTGAACCCCCACATCCTTTCGGACACAGGAACCTGAATCCTGCGCGTCTGCCAATTCCGCCACTCGCCCGGGTGACCGGACAACAGTAGTCGCTGGGCTGGCCGCCGGAATCCGGGTTCAGGCCCCGTTCCAGGCAGAGGTGACCAGGTCAGACGCCTACTGAATCCCTCTTGGGCGCACCGGACCGGTAATCTCTGGGGGACCATGGGACTCCAGCAGTTTGAGGAGCGACTCGAGCGTCTGGTGGAGGGCACGTTGGCCAAGCCGTTTCGAAGCAACCTCCAACCGGTTGAAATAGGCCGGAGGCTGACGCGCGAGATGGACCTGCACCGGCGGGTAGGGGTACGCGGCCTCATCGCGCCGAACGCCTTCGCGGTGACGCTCTCGCCGGCCGACGTGAGCCGCTTCTCCAATTTCATCGAGGCCCTCTCCCGCGAGCTCGCCGATGCGGCCCGGGAGCATGCGCGGATCGAGGGCTACTCGTTCGTCGGCTCGGTGGAGGTGGAGATCTTTGAAGGTTCGAGCCTGAAGGCCGGACGCTTCACCGTGACTGCGGAAGTGCACGAGAGCGAGGACGGCGGGTTCCTGGCCGAGCTCGTCTTGCCGGACGGCCGGCGGGTGACGGTGGGCTCGGAGGCCCTCGTCATCGGCCGGTTGCCCGAGTGCGAAATCGTTCTGCCGGACTCCAACGTGAGCCGGCGCCATGCCGAGCTGCGACGGAAGGGTGACGGCGTGTTCGTCACCGATCTCGGATCCACCAACGGCACCAGGGTCAACGGGACCCCGGTCCGGGAACAGCTCCTCGCCAATGGGGACGAGGTCAGCGTGGGCTCGACGAAGCTCGTCTTCGAAATGTCGTGACGGCACCTGACCCGGTCGCGATCCTCATCGCCACCCAGAACCTGAATGCCGTCCTGCGCATCTTACAATGGGGCGTCATCGCGCTGATCTTCCTGTTCTTCCTCAGGGTCATCCGGGCCGTCTGGGTGGAGATGAGCCCGGCCACCATCCGAAAGCCCCGCTCGGTGCGCCGGCAGGAGCGTCGCGAGGAGCGCGCCACGGCGAGCGCCCCCAGTCAGCCCCGCCCGACCCGCCGCCGCCAGCTGTACCTGAAGGTGGTCCAACCGCCGGAGCACGCCGGCCGCTCCTACGACCTGGACGATGAGTTGACGATCGGGCGCTCTCCGGGCTGCGGCGTCTCCATGCCCGAGGACATCTACACGTCGACCCTGCACGCCCGCTTGTTCCGGCGCAACGATCAGCTCTGGGTCGAGGATCTCGGCTCGACCAACGGGACGTTCGTCAACTCCGAGCAGATCACTCAGGCGGTTCGGCTGGGTAAGGGGGACCTGCTCCAGGTCGGCTCTACCGTCTTCGAGGTCTCCCGTTGACGGTGCTCCGGTCAGGGTCCGCCTCCGACGTGGGGCGGGTCCGCACCGTCAACCAGGACCTGCCGCTCGAGCGGCCCAATCTCTTCGCGGTCGCCGACGGCATGGGCGGCCACGTCGGCGGGGAGGTGGCGGCGCGGGTCGCCGTGGAGACCCTCGACCAGGCCTTCGAACGGACACAGACGGTCGATGGCCTGAGGGAGGCCTTCTCCGAGGCCAACGCCGCGGTCTGGCACGAGAGCCAGTCCAACAGCGACCTGCGGGGCATGGGCACGACCCTCACGGCGGTGGCGCTGGTGAACGGCCCGGAGGGCCGGGACGTGCTGGCGCTGGCCAATGTCGGCGACTCGCGGGCCTATGTCTTCTCCGGCGGAGAGATGACCCAGGTCACCGACGACCACAGCCTGGCCGAGGAGCGGATGCGACACGGGGAGATCACCGAGCAGGAGGCGGCCGTCCATCCCCAGCGTCATATCCTCACCCGGGCCCTCGGCGTCTCCGCCGAGGTGGACGCCGACATGTGGGAGCTGGAGCTGGGCACGGGTGACCGCGTGCTGCTCTGCTCGGACGGCTTGACCAACGAGGTGGGGAGCGACGAGATCGCCGGCATCCTCGGTGAGGTCGACGATCCCGGCGAGGCGGCGCAGCAGCTGGTCGAGGCGGCCAACGAGCACGGGGGTGCCGACAACATCACGGTGGTCGTCGTCGACGTGCAGGTGGGGGAGGAGGCCGACGGTGCCGGGGCCAAGGTGACGCCGCTCGCGCTCGCCGTTCCGGTGGCGGCTGTGACGGCTGCGGTGCCGCTGGTCGAGTCGTCGGCGCCGGGGCGACCCTCCGAGGCCGCGAGCGGTCCGGCCTCCGCCCCGTCGGAGCTCTCCGACGCGACGGCGGTCGTGCCGGCGGTCGGGCCGGACGACACGCTTGCGCCCGGCTCCCGGCTCCTCTTCGGCGACCAACCGGCCACGCTGGCGGAGACCGGCCCGCGCAGCGACGAGTTCTTTCTGGGCACGACGGCCTCGGTGCCCGTGGCCCGCTCGACGACCCGCGTCCCGCCTCCGCCCGCCAATCGCGCGGCCGACAGGCCGGAGGGAAAAGAGAGCCGCGGGGCGCGTCGGCGCCGCCTGGGCATTCCGCGTCGCATTACACCGCGGGTGATCGGATTCATCATTTTGGTGGCCGCCGTGCCGGTGGCCGCGTACTACGTCCTCAAGTGGTACGCCTACGACAACTGGGTCGTGACGGCGCAAGGCGAGCTGATCGTCGTGAAACAGGGTCAGCCCGGTGGAGTCCTGTGGTTCCATCCCAAGGTGGTGGACCGCACCGGCTACACGACGGGACAGATCCTCCCCGCCGCGATCGGTCCTCTGCGGGCAGGCGTGCAGAGGCCGTCGCTGCACTCGGCCAAGGTCTACGTGACCAGCATCACGACGACGACCACCACCACAACCACGACAACCACGACGACGACCACCGTGCCGTTGCGCCTAGCCCCCGCGGTCCCGTTGCCGCAACCGACGACGACGCCCACGACCGTGCCCGTCACGACGACGACTGTCCCCGTGACGACGCCGACGGCTGCGCCATGACCGGCCTGCCCGTTCCGCGTCGCCGCAGGTACGCAGCGTAGGCTCAGGGCGCCATGGAACCGGTTGACACGCCGCGCACCTATTCGGGTCGCTACGAGCTGACCCACTTGATCGCGCGCGGTGGCATGGCGCAGGTCTACCGGGCCATGGACCGCCAACTCGAGCGGCCGGTGGCGCTCAAGATCCTCTTCCCCGAGCTCTCCATCGACCGCACCTTCGTCGAGCGGTTCCGGCGGGAGGCACAGGCCGCCGCCAACCTGTCGCACCCCAACATCGTCCCGGTGTTCGACTGGGGGGAGGACGACGGGTCGTACTTCATCGTCATGGAGTACGTCGAGGGCCGTCCCCTCTCAGCCGTGCTGCGCGACCCGCAGCCCATGCCGCCGCGCGAGATCGCCACCATCGGCGCCGGTGTTGCCGCGGCGCTGGCCTTCGCGCACCGCCACGGCGTGGTCCACCGCGACGTCAAGCCGGGCAACGTCCTCATCACCCCCGAGGGGGACGTCAAGGTCACGGACTTCGGAATCGCCCGGGCCATGAACACCGAGGAGAGCCTGACCCAGACCGGTGCGGTCATGGGCACGGCCGCCTATTTCTCGCCGGAGCAGGCCGAGGGCAAGGGGGTGGACTCACGGAGCGACATCTACTCCCTCGGGGTCGTGCTCTACGAGATGGCCGTGGGCCGGCCCCCGTTCACCGGCGACTCACCCGTGGCCGTGGCGTCCAAGCACGTGCGCGACATGCCCGTGTTGCCGCGGGAGGCCAACCCATCGGTGCCACCGGCTCTCGAAGCCGTCGTCATGAAGGCCATGGCCAAGAATCCCGACGACCGCTACGGCTCGGCCGAGGAGCTGCGCGCCGACCTGCTCCGTTTCGCCGACGGGCGCCCCGTGGAGGCAGGGGACCCCGGCCTCACCTCGGTGATGACCGCGTTCGGCGCTACCCAGGCCGTCCCGGCGGCGACCGGCCGGACGATGGCCGTTCCACCCGCGGGGCCTCCCGCCGGAGCGGATGACCTCGAGCGGAAGAAGCGCACGCGCAACCTCATCATTCTACTGGTCGTGCTGCTGGTGGCCCTGGCCGTCATCGCCTTCTTCCTCTTGCGGTCCGTCGTCGGCGGCAATGTCAGCGTGCCCGACGTGGTCGACCAACCCGTCGCAGTGGCCACGCAGACCCTCCAGAACGACAATCTCACGGTCGGCAGCCCGCCCACGACGAGACCCAGCAGCAGCATCGCCAAGGGCAACGTCGTGTCGACCGATCCCAAGGGGGGCGCCTCGGTGGCGAAGAACTCCACGGTGGACCTGGTGGTCAGCAGCGGTCCGGCGGCCACCGCCGTCGTCCCCGACGTGAAGGGAAAGCAGCTGACCCAGGCCATCGCGCTCCTCCAAACGGCCAATCTCGACTACACCATCCACAACATCACCAGCAACCAGCCCGTCGGCACCGTACTGAGCCAGAGCCCGGCCGCGGGCGAGAGGATTCCCGAGACGGAAAAGGTCGCCCTGACCGTCTCTGGCACGCAGAGCGTGGTCTCGGTGCCGAGCGTCATCGGCCAGTCGCCGGCCCGGGCCGGCAGCATCCTGACCCAGGCCGGCCTGGGAGTGGGCAGCCAGAGCACGGCCACGGGCTGCTCGAGTCAGCAGGCGGGGTCGGTCTCGGCGCAGACCCCCGGCGCAGGGGCCAACGTCCCTCCCAACACACCGGTCAACCTCGTCCTGTCGAACGGCACCTGCGTCTCGGTGCCCGGTGTCGTCGGGCAGTCCCAGAGCGCGGCCACCTCGGCCATCACCGGGGCCGGCCTCGTGGCCAACACCACCTTCGACACGGCGTGCCCGGGCGGGGCCCAGCCGGGCAACGTCGACAGCCAGAGTCCGTCGTCGGGCGCGCAGGCCAACAGCGGCAGCACCGTGAACATCTCCGTGTGCCAGGCGGCCACGACCACCACGACGAGCACGACCACCACGACGACCACGACCCCCACGACGCCGGGCGGTGGGACCACCCCGGGCAGCCAACCCGGGCCGCACGACTGAGCGCTCCAGGCGCCGTCCTCAGGCGGCGCTGACGCTACCGAGCTGACCGAGGAAGTTGGCCAGCAGGGCGGGGCCCGAGACGGTGAGGACCGACTCGGGGTGGAACTGCACCCCTTCGACGCGCAGGGTGCGGTGGCGCAGGCCCATGACGACGCCGTCGCTGGAGGTGGCCGTCACTTCCAACTCGTCAGGCACCGACTCCGGACGCAGGACCAGCGAGTGGTAGCGCGTGGCGACGAAAGGATTGGGGAGCCCGGCGAAGAGGCCCTGACCGTCGTGGTGGATCTCCGAGGTTTTGCCGTGCATCAGATGGGGCGCCGCCACGATGGTCCCGCCGTAGGCCTGGCCGATGCACTGGTGGCCGAGGCAGACCCCGAGCAGCGGAATCTCCCCACCGAGCTCACGGATGGCCTGCAGGCTGACGCCGCCGTCCTCGGGACGCCCCGGCCCCGGCGAAACGAGCACCGCGTCAGGCCGCTCGGCCCGGATGCCGGCGACGTCGATGGCGTCGTTGCGGTAGACCACCGGCTGGGCACCCAGCTCACCCAGCTCCTGGACCAGGTTGTAGACGAAGGAGTCGTAGTTGTCGACGACGAGCACCCGGGGTCCCACGGTCGCCAATGGTACCGGGCGTGCCCTGAGCCCCTCACCCCTGGTGGCTAACCTCTGACCCCGTGGCCACGAGCACCAAAGGACCGGGCGGCGCGTCCAAGAAGGGGAAGTCCGCCTCCGGCCGGACCTCGGCCTCGAAGGTCGGCCGGTACAAGACGGCCGAGGAGAGCGGCCGCTACACGGCGCCGATCCCCAAGAGCGTGCGCCACAGCCCGCAGTGGTTCGGCGCGCTCATCTTGGTGCTGCTGATCGGCGGGGTCGCCGTCATCACGGTGAACTATCTCGCCCACCTGCCGTTCGCGGCCCACGGCTCGCCGTGGGGCCTCGTCGCCGGCCTGGCGATGATCTTCGTCGGCTTCGTCCTGGCCACCCGCTACCGCTGAGGGCGCGGTACCGCCGCGCCCTCAGGGCGCCGGCGGGTCAGCCCAGCCGCTCGATAATGGTGGCGTTGGCCAGCCCGCCGCCCTCGCACATGGTCAGCAGCCCGTAGCGGCCGTTCGTGCGCTCCAGCTCGTTGACGAGCGTCGCCATGAGCTTGCCGCCGGACGCGCCCAGAGGGTGGCCCAGGGCGATGGCGCCGCCGTTGGGGTTGACGAGCTCCATATTGGGGTGGTGCTCCTTCTCCCACGCCAGGACGACCGAGGCGAAGGCCTCGTTGATCTCCACGGCGTCGATGTCGTCCAGCGTGAGCTTGGCCCGCTCCAGGACGGTCGTCGTGGCGGGGATGGGCCCGGTCAGCATGGTGATCGGGTCGACGCCGGCCAGAGCGAAGGCGTGGAAGCGGGCCCGGGGGCGCAGGCCCAGGGCGTTCGCCTTCTCCTCGCTCATGATGAGGACGGCCGAGGCGCCGTCGGTGATCTGCGAGGAGTTGCCTGCCGTGACCTTGCCGTCCTCCTTGAAGGCGGGCTTCAGGTTGGCCAGTGACTCGACGCTGGAGTCGGGCCGAATGCCCTCGTCGGTGGCGAAGATCTCGTCGGTGTCCTGGCCCTCGTCGTCGTGGACGGCCACGGGCACGAGCTCGTTCTCGAAGCGGCCTTCGGAGGTGGCGCGGGCGGCCCGCTGGTGGCTCTGCACCGCGAAGGCGTCGAGCTCCTCACGCGAGATGCCCCACTGGTCGGCGATCATCTCGGCGCCGATGCCCTGGCCCTTCAGCTCGCTGTGGCCCTCGTTGTCCGTGTAGCGGGCCATCATGCGCGGTCCGAAGGGGAACCCGAAGTCGCGCACGACCGACGAGCCCATGGGGGTATGGGTCATGGACTCCACGCCGGCGGCGACGGCGATGTCGTACGCCCCGGCCATGACGCCCTGCGCAGCGAAGTGGATGGCCTGCTGCGAGGAGCCGCATTGGCGGTCGATGGTGGTGGCGGGGACGGACTCGGGCCAGCCCGCCGCCAGCACGGCGTTGCGGCCGATGTTGAGCGACTGCTCGGAGACCTGCATGACACAGCCCATGATCACGTCATCGATCAGGGCCGGGTCCAGCTGGTTGCGCTCGGCCACGGCCCGGAGGGCCTCGGAGGCCAGGTCCACGGCGTGCCAGCTGCGGAGCTTCCCGTTGCGTTTCCCGCCGGGGGTCCGGACTGCGTCGACGATCACTGCGGTGGTCATGGTGGCTCCTCCCAAACCCGGCCGCGACGATCGGCGCCGCACCGGTTCAGATCGGGTGACATTCTACCTGGCACCGCCTGGGGGGCCACCTGGGCGCATTTGGGACGCCCCCCGGGACGGCCGGTAGGGTCTGGCCCCGATGAGCCTCACCGGCAAGGACATGGACCGCTGGTTGGGCGACGGGGGCATGCCGATCATCGATCTCGTGGGCGGGGTCTTCACGGCCTACGGCGTCGACGGCGAGGACCTGGGCTGGGTCGGCGGGACTCTCACGCCCACCGACCTCGCCTGCAACCCCCACGGGATCACCCAGGCCGGCATCCACTCCCTGGTGCTCGATGCATGCATGAACTTTGCCATCAACGCTGCGCTTCCGGGCCGGGCCCGCACCCGGGGCACTCTCGAGATGAAGACCGAATGCATGCGGCCGGCCATGAAGGGCGACACCTACCTGCTGCGCGGCGACGTGGCGCGTATGGCCAAGCAGGTCGCCTACGGCGAAGCGACGGTGCGGGACCCCGACGGGGTGTTGATCAGCCGGGCCACGGGGACCTTTCTCCTGCATCGTCCCGACCCCGACCCCGACCCCGACCCCGCACACGGCGCGGGCTCCACTTCCGCCGCCTGACCCGTTCCGCGTGCCCGCTCCCGGGCCCGGGGTCTGTGGCGTCTGCCGCGGTCCCGCCTCCCGTGACCAGCGCGTCTGCTACGCCTGCCGGGTCGTGGCCCGCACCCTCGGCCTGCCGCTGGCGTCCGTCGTCCCGGCGCGGCTCTGCCCGCTCCCCGGCCCGCTCTACACGGTCCTGCTCGGGTACAAGGAAGCGCCGGTGGCTGAGGCCCGGTTGCGCTTCGCGGCCATCGTCCGCATCCTCCTCTGTTCGTTCCTGCGCAGCAACGTCGGTCGGCTGGCCGCGCTGGTCGGCGGCCCGTTCGACTTCGTGGCTCTCGTCCCGTCGACCCACCGTCCCGGTGTCGCTCCCCTGGGCCTGGTCGAGGGGCTCGGCTATGACGTCGCGGGAGCGCTCCCGACGGCGCGTTGGGCCCCGGATCTGTTGCGGCGGGCCGATCGGCCGGGCGGCCCGCCGCCCGTGGCCCACATGCGACCGGATCCGGCGGCTTTCAGCCTGCCCGCACCGGCCCGGACCGCCGTCGCCGGGGCGCGGGTCCTGCTCCTCGACGACACCTACGTGAGCGGGGCGCGGTCGCAGAGCGCGGCCGCCGCCCTCGCCCGGGCCGGGGCACGCGGCACCGTGATCGCTCCTCTGGGCCGCGTCCTCCGTCCCGGCCGAGTCGCGCTGCACGCCGACTTCCTGCGCCGGCACGCCGCCTGAGGACGGTGCTCAGACGACGGTGCTCAGACGACGGCGTCCACCGAGAAGCGCACGCCGGTCAGCTCCTCGGACGCCTCCCACAGCGCCGCCGCCGTGGCCGGATCGCGCGCCGCTCGGGAGGGTCGGGCCACCCGGGGCGGCCCGTAGAGCCCGCCCAGCCGTGAGGGGCCGATGTACTGGCCCGACTGCACTGACGACGAGGTGGCCGCGCACAGGACGGGGAGGGCGCCCCCGGCTGCTGATTGCCCCAGCAGGGACCCGGCCATGCGCCCGAGCTTGCGTCGCAGGCGACTGTTGCCGAGGGCCGCGCCGCTACCGGCCAGATTGCTCCGGGTCCAGCCGGGGTGGGCGGCGAGCGCGGCCGTGCGCAGCCCGGCAGCTTGCAGACGCCGGCCGAGCTCGGCCGTGAAGAGCAGGTTGGCGAGCTTGGACGTCCCGTAGGCGGCCCAGGTGCTGTGGAACGCCTCGCCGGCGATGTCGTCCGGCCGCAGCCGGCCCATGCGATGCATGTGCGAGCTGACGGTGACGATGCGGGATCGCTCGGTCGTCACGATGCGGTCGAGCAGCCGCCCCGTGAGCGCGAAGTGACCCAGGTGATTCGTCGCCATCTGCAACTCGAAGCCGTCGGCCGTCTGACGGTAGGGGGTGCCCATGACGCCCGCATTGTTCACGAGGATGTCGAGCCGGGCATGGCGTGCGAGCACCTCCTCGGCGGCCGTGCGCACGGAAAAAAGGTCGGCCAGGTCGAGGTGGAGCAGTTCCAGGGACGAGCGCTCGAGCTCGCTCTCCAACTTGTCGCGGGCCCGGCGGCCCTTCTCGTCGTCGCGGCAGGCCAGGATCACGTGCGCCCCGTGCTCGGCCAGGGCGCGTGCCGTCTCGTACCCGATGCCACTGTTCGCCCCCGTGACCAGCGCGATGCGGCCCGTCAGGTCACCGATGTCGGCGACGCTCCAGGTGTCAGCATTCGTGGCCTCGCTGCCCGTGATCGTGATCATGTGCCGGACGAACGCTCGCCTGGCTCAGGACGCGTCGAGGCGGGCGACCTGATCCGGTGTCAACGTGATGTCGGCGGCCGCGGCGGACGCGATGGCCGTCTCGGGGCGGCTGCTGCCGGGAATCGGGATCACCCGTGAGCCCTTGGACAGCATCCAGGCCAACGTCACCTGCTGCGGGCTGGCGCCGACCTCCTGCGCCACCTCGGCGAAGGCCGGGAAGGTCTGTTCGATCCGGTCCGAGCGGCCGATGCCTCCGAGTGGACTCCACGGGATGAACACGATGTCCAACTTCTCGCAGTGCTCGAGCTCTCCTTCGGAGGAGCGAAAGCGCGGGGAAAACTCGTTCTGCACGCTCACCAGTCGGCCGCTCAACACCTGCTGCGCCTCGTCGATCTGCGCCACCGTCGCGTTGGAGACGCCCGCCATCAAAATCTTCCCTTCGTCCAGCAGGTCGGCCAGGGCTCCCACGGATTCGGCCCACGGCACCGAGGGATCGGGCCGGTGGTACTGATAGAGGCCGATGGCGTCGACGCCGAGTGTTTTCAGCGAGGCTTCGCAGGCCTCCTTCAGATAGGCCGGGTCCCCGTGGACGGTCCAGCTGCCGTCGCCGGGGCGGCGATGGCCGCCCTTGGTGGCGACGAGCACCTCGTCGGTGGGGCCGCCGTAGGTCGCCAGGGCCTCTGCCACGAGGCGCTCGCCGTGGCCGTGCTCCTGCACGCCAAGCGAATAGGCGTCCGCGGTGTCGATGATGGTGACGCCCGCATCGAGCGAGGCATGAATGGTGGCGATGGCCTGGGGACGATCGGGACGCCCCTCAATGGAGAGTGGCATCTCACCCAACCCGATGGCGCTCACGGTCCGGTTACCGATGGATCGTTGCTGCATGGTGGTCCTCCTCGGATGGTGTGGCAGGAACGCCCGCGGGCTTCACTACCGCCAACCCTCGTCTACTACCCGACCACGTGGAACGCAATCCGATAGAGCAGCGTGTCGTCGGCGATCGGACCGGCATGGGCGGCGCGTGCACGGAGGGACTCGCGATCGAGCTCGCCGGCCCGGCGGATGTCGGCGTCGGTGATGCGGGCGAACGAAACCTGCTCCATGCTGTCGACTTCGATGTCGACCGGGCCGACGCGATAGCGCCCACCGACCTTGACCTGAGGGCGCCGCCAGAGCCGGAATGTCACCGTGATGTCGCCGCCGGCGATGTCGTCGCGCAGCTCTTTGCTGAATTCCACGATGCACTCTACGGGGCAGCCCGTCGCGTCGGCTCAGCGGGTGAGGCGCCACCAGATGCCGGGCCCCGAAAACGCGCTCTCCGTGTGCAGCACGGCCCGCGTCGACGCGGCACCCGTTCCGACCCGCAACGTTCCCACTGTCGCCCCGCGCGGGAGGGACTCGCCCAACGGGTCGGGGCGCGCCGTGACCGTGACGGCGAGACCCGGCCATCCGATCACGCTGACCGGCTGGGCCACCGTCACCGGTGCCGCCGAACCCCAGGCTGCGTGGACCTCGGCGACCGGCTGACCCGGAGTGAAGACGGGATAGCTGTGCAGCGCGCCGAAGACGCTCTTCACCAACGTGTCACCGGTATCGACCGCGGCCGTGTTGGGGCCGAGGGCTTCGCCCGGTTGCCCGAGGACCGTTCCGACGACGGTCACGACCTTGCCACCGATGTTCTGCTGTGCCGCGAAGAGATAGCAGCCCTGCGCACTCGAGTCAGAGCCCGTCTTGATGCCGATGATCCCGTCTTGCCCCAGGTCGAAGTTTGCATTGAAGACGCCGTTGGTATTCGGCACGGTCGCCTGACCCAACGAGACGATCTGTTGGAGAACCGGGATGGAGAGGGACGCCTCGCCCAGGCGGATGAGGTCCTCTGCCGTGCTCGTCGTGCTGGGATCGAGGCCGGTCGGATCGGTGATGTGCGTCGAGGTGAGGCCGAGTGCGCTCGCCGTGGCGTTCATCTTGGCCACGAAAGCGGTGACGTTCCCCGCGTCCCAGTCGGCGAGGACCGTCGCCATGTCGCCACCCGAGTCGACCAGAAGCCCTTCGAGGGCCTGGAGCTCGGTCAGTGATTCGCCCGCGGTGATCGGGATCTCGGACTCCTGGTTCGCCTGGCCGGCCTGATATGCGGTCAGTGCGTCGGCGGTGACGGGGATGGACGGGCCGTAGGCGCCCGGCGCCAGGCGATGGTCGGTCAGGACAACGTACGCGGCCAGCAGCTCAGCCAGGCCGGCGACCGGTACGGCCTGGCTTCCGCGCACCTGGCCCACGGTTCCCACGCCGACGACCGCGGCCGCCGCCTCGCCCGTACTCGGCCATGCGAAGGTCGGCGTCGTGCCAGGGAGGCGAACGGTTGGTGTGGAGAGGCTGGCCGCAGGGAGCGGTCGCACCCACTGTGCGATGGCACCTGCGGCGAGAGCGATGACGATGAGCGCGACGCTCCATCCGATGAGACGTCGCCGCCGTCGCTGCGCCCGCAGCCCGGCGACGATCTCGAGCTCCTCTTCGCTGGGAGGAGGGAGGTGGCGACCAATTTCAGCGAGGCGCTCCTCGTTCTCACGCGGGAAGGCCCGTCGCCGAGCATGGGCCGGACCCTTCTGCTTCCGGCCGCCGGTGCCGTCCATGCCTCCAACGCTAAGGCTGTGTGACGCCGCGTGGTGAGCGCCTCCGTCGGCGCCCTCAGGGGTTCTGACCGAGCCAGGCGAGAGGGGGTGTACGGGCGACCTGCCGGGTCTTGGGCCTGGGCGCGGCGGAGCGGCCCCCTGGTCAAGATGTCCGGAAGGAGTGGGTCAACGTCAGGATTTCGTCGACCTTCGACTCGGGAGTGGGGCTAGCTGGAATCGAACCAGCGACCTCAGCATTATCAGTGCTGCGCTCTAACCGACTGAGCTATAGCCCCTTGGCAAATAAAGCCTGGTCAAACCTAGTGCGATGCGACCAAGGGAAGCGAACTCACTGCCGACGTGCGCTCCTGACCGTCGAGGACATCGCCAAAACGATTGGGGCGAGCAGGAAGATGGTTTATCGGCACCTCAGTCCAAGAGGAACTGGATTCGTCTTCGAAAGCGAGATTCGGTGGAATGGGAAGTCGCGAGTTTGTCTAGTCCCCTAGAAACCCGTGGCCGCAATAATCGACCCATTGAGGTGCGTGCCCGACATGTCGCCATCGTTCGGGGCATCGCCAAAGTTGAAGACCTTGCCTGCGGCAGACGACACCCAGTAGCCCGCACCATCGGAGGTTGCGAAGATGGCCGTCGCCGGGTCTAGGCCAGCGAAGTTGCTTGAGGATGGAGCGCCCAGGTAGGCAGCGTTGCCGTAGCCGAAGATCTCACCGTCGCTAAGCAGGATCCAGTAGCCCTTCCCATTCGGAGTGGCGACTGCGGAGGTGACGGTGCCGTGACCGGGGGCGCCGAAATAGGGAGCATCGCCGAAGGTGTAGACGTTTCCGGTCTGGGTCACGAGCCAGTAGCCGTTTCCGGTGGCATCGGGCATGACGGCGATCGCCGCTCCAGCACAGCCTCCGATGCCCGGGCACGACCCAGCGAAGTGGGCGTCACCGAATGCGAACACCCCACCGTCGGAGGCCACCATGAAGTAACCGCCCCCGTCGTTGGATGGCACCATTCCCACGACGGGGGCATTGAGGCTGTGCGGCAGGCCTGAGCCAGCGGGGTGTAGGCCAAGGCCGGGAATGGAGCCGTAGAACTGGGTGTCGCCGAAGCTGAAGACTCCACCGTCTGAGGCATCGAGCCAGTAGCCCCCCTGATCAGACGCGGGCACGATGCCGACAACGGGTCTTTGTAGGACGAGGCTGCCCGTCGAGCCGTAGAACTGAGCAGAGCCGAAGCTGAAGATCCCTCCGTCAGAGCCCGCCAGCCAGTAGCCGTCGGTAGGGGCGATGGCACAAGGTGCAGACTGGATCACACCAGCATCGCCAAGCTCGCTCAATCCCTCCACGTTTGCCCCAGTGGAGGAGACGCAACTCAAAGAGATACCAACGTTGACTGGCCGGTCGCTCACCGCCGAGGGTTCGAACCCGAGCTGGCCTACGTTGTTTTGCCCCCAGGCCCAGACCGCACCCGAGCTGTCGATTCCGTACATGGTCGATCCGCCGGAGGTGACCTGGACAAAGGACACTCGTGGTGGGACATCAACCTGCGTCGGACCAGAGCCGCTCGATACCTTTCCAGTGCCGAGCTGCCCGAATGCGTCGTCGCCCCATGCCCACACCGATCCGTTGGCCAGAATGGCCACGGTCTGGCCATTCACCGGTGCACTGCCACCCAAGGAGAGTTGTCGCACCTTCGCCGGCAGATCGACCGGGACTGGGGTGTCACTGTTCGTCGTGGTGCCGTTACCCAGTTGGTCGGCATAGTTGTATCCCCAGTCGTAGTAAGAACCATCGGCCATCACCGCACCCGAGTTCTCCCATGACGAGCCGATTGCTTCGATGGGCTGGTCTGGCAGACCGACCACGAGCACAGGGTTTGTCGAGGCGACCGTCGTGCCATCGCCCAACTCGCCGCTTGCGTTTTCACCACAGGCGTAGAGCTTCCCGTCTGACACGTAGAGCGCATGCCCACCAGCACCACTGGCCTGGGTGACGTGCGTGAGTGGCAGCTTCACTGGGTAGAGCAAGTCGCCCGCCTTTACGCAGAGCGAGTTCTCCACGTTTGCGCCCCAGCCCCAGGCGTTTCCGTTGCTGTCGATCGCCATTCCCGTGTCAAAGGGCATTGGACTCGGGAGCGAGGCGATCTCGACGCCTGTTGGGAATTTGACTTGCACCGGCGTTGTCGTGGATGTCGGCATCGTTCCATTGCCCAGTGCGCCCCCCTGCCCCACGCCCCACGCCCAGACTTCACCGCTACTGGTCAACGCATACGAGGCCGAGTTCGACGTGGAGATCTGCACGATCGTGCCGGGAACACCATCCACCGTCGTCGGCCCGTCGTACTGCAGGCCCGCAGGATCACCCCAGGGGTCACCCCAGTTGTACACCTGCTGCGCTTGGGTTCCCCAGGCCTTCGCTGGTGACAGCGCCGTGGAACCAACGACGATCACTATGGTCAGCGAAAGTACGAATCTCTTCATCCCAACTGTTCCTCGCTGATGGTTCCACCGTTTACAGAACTAGCAGCTCCCGATACTTGGTTCATGACACCAGTGACAAACTTCTGTGTTGTGAAGTCAAGGGAGATGCAGTGGTAGCAGTTGTCGGTTGCTGGCCAATGAAAACCCCCATTAGTGGTTGCGGCTTCGCAACCTGCATCCCACCGCTGAAGATAATCGTCCGAGGGTACTCCGATAAGGCAAGCGTCTGCTCACTGGTCGCATCGCACTCTTGGGCCGAGCGACGATGCCGGTGCCATATTTATACCGGTGCAGGACCTTGTGGGGCTTTGGTCATAGAGCTTCTCTGTGGGCAACACAAGAATCGATACCCCAAACGTAGCCATCGTTAACGTTGCCATCGTTATAGCGATTACGAGCATTCGGTGATGTGACGTTGGTCGGCCACGGTCCGCGCAGTTCGAGCGCCGCCCTTGACCACGTTTCCCACTCATGCATCGCCACTGAACTTACCCCGACGGAACGTCAAGTTTCCGGATGACGGGCTTCCCCATGCTGCCGTTGGGTGACAGGCGGCGAAGCCCGAAAGCTCCCCTGTCGCTCCAACTTCTCGACATCTTCGAGCAATTGCGCAACGCAGTTTGGATCAGAGGTGGTTCGGTGATTCCCCGTGGATCTCAGTCCGTGCGACTTGTGTGCGATAGCGCAAGGAAAAACTCGGTGATTGACGGTCACCAAGGGAGACCAAAATATCTGCATTGACCAGGTTGGGAGGCAGCAGACCTACACCACACTTCATGTCCCTCTGTCAGCCACCGGAGCCGGGCTCACTCCGTTGGCCAGGGTCGAAGCGATCAACGCGGCCAGCGCGTCGGCCCCCGGGCCGTCGATGGCGAGGTGCGTACCGTCCGGTCCGAACCACTGCGGGTTCTGGTCGGCCAACGTCGCCCAGTCGGCGATGACGACGTTGGGGTACCGCGCCGCGCCATTGGCGAGAACGGCGTTGTTCGGGTCCTGCCACGGGCGATCGACATGCACGTTCACGAAGACCACCCGGGAGGCCCCTCCGAGAATCGCCATCATGTTGTCGAAGTCTGTGTCCGTGATGGGTCCGTTGGTGCCCAGGGCAACGATGACGTCTGCACCGAGTTGGCCGTCCGCCTTGAGCGTTTGCAGGATCGACTCGCCGTCGGACCACTGCCGGCTCACGGAGGCGCTCACGTTGACGCCCGGGATCGACGTCTGGAGCGGGTCCTGGTAGTCGAGCATCACAGAATCCCCCACGGCGGTCACCTGACCGACGTCGAATCCCGGCCCCGGCGGGTGGGTCGTCGTCGTGGTGGTCGTCGGAGCGGTGGTCGTCGGAGCGGTGGTCGTCGGAGCGGTGGACGTCGTCGTATCCTTCGAGCGGGTCGCCGCCGAGAGATGATGCATCGAGGTTGAGGTCGCGGAGGTTTCCAGCACGACGAAGGTCGTGACGGCGGCCACGACTACGAGGACGACGACCGCGGCGGCAGTGAGCTTGCCCGGCGGTCGCCACCGCCTCGAGGTCGTCGCGTGCTGCGCCATGGGGCACAGTTTCGCCGCTCGGGTCGGCGATCAAAAGTCAGACCCTCGATTCAGCGAGGCAGGACGGCGTCCTCGGGCCACAGGCGTACGCCGATCGACTGACTCGCTGTCGCCAGGAGGTCCCCGTCCTCCGACCACAAAAAGGCGATGCCCTGGCCGTATCCGCCGATGAGGGCGTGCATGCGGATGTCGCACAGCACCCATTCCGTTGGTTTCAGTTGGACCATGCGGAGCGTGTTGTCGAGGCTCCGTCCCATAGCGCGTCGACCGAGGGGCTGGGAGACGGCGCCGGAGACGTAATCACCGAAGATGGCGAGGGTGGCCGCCGAGGGCGTCAGGTGCCCGGGCACCCGCGCCCACAACGCGGAGTCCGGACTCCCCGGAGACCCATCCATTTCCTCGAAGGCCCGGCCCTTGGCTGAACGTACCTCGACGCTGTCCATGATGGTGTTGCGGAAGAACTCCGGGAGGAAGCGTGGCGGGCACTCCTCGGGAGGCGGGACGACGGGGGGTGTGACCCAAACTCCACCGACGTCCAACTCGTCCTGCCCCAGGGCGGCGTTGACCGTCAGGATTTCCCGACCGTCGACGCTCCCCACAGCGCGCCCCTGCGTGACATGCCCGCCCACGGCGGCCAGCGTGACCTCCCAGAGGACCTCCGCGTCCGTCAGGGCATAAGACAGGTAGTGCCCCGTCGCCCACACGGTTGGACGGCCCGAGGCCGCCTCGAGCGCGACGAGCGCCGCGCCCAGCGCACACCCGCCGAACAGGAAGTTCCCCGGAGTTGTGAGCTGCGACGTCACGTGCATCCGCCAGTGCAGGTCGTCGTCGCTGTCGGGCTCCATCCCCAGGAATGTCCGTGCGTCCACGGGGCCGCACCCTAGCGGCGCCGGTCGTCTCCCCTCCGCCCAGAAGGCCGACGGCTCGTGGTGCATCGGCGGGCTCGCGTTGTCGGCCTACGATGTGGCGCCAACGAGAAGCAGAGGAGTCCGGCGCTCTCGATTGCTCCGGGGGTGTAGCTCAGCTGGAAGAGCGGCGGCTTTGCAAGCCGTAGGTCGAGGGTTCGAGTCCCTTCACCTCCACGCAACAACGATTCACGCTTCGGCGTCGCGGACGCGCTTTCGCAGTGTGCCTACGCCTGGGCCGTCGAGTTGGTCGACATACTGCGCGCGGCGGGCCATGCTGATGCCCAGTTCCGAGGACAAGGTGAACGACGCGCTCGATGCGCCCGCTGCCCGCTACCCGCTGCCCGGGGCAGTCCCAGAGGAAGGCGGATGTCCTGGGCGTGTACGAGGGCCTCACCGAGGTAGGCCGGAGTGTCCCGAGGGAGCGGTGGTGCTGTCGATGACACCCCGGCGGGATGGCGCGGAATCGGTCCAGCGTCTCGGCCGGGGTGCTGCCCCGCTGCTCGACCATCCGACGCTGGTTGTGCACATCGACACGGAAGCGCGCACCGAACATGCTTCGCGCCCACCTCCACTGATTCAGGCTCGCCGCAGCAATGAGGTGGGCGACGATCTCCTCGACGTCCCACTCCCCGCACAGAGTCCAGTGCCGCCATTGCTCGGCACTGAGGTCGGCCAGGTCGTCCGCGAGCGCAGCCCGCTGTGTGCGCCAACGCCCAGAGGTGACTGTCCTGCGATCCGGCCATATCGCGCAGCGTCGTTCCCGTGCTCGAGGTTCCCGGTTGCTTGCTGGTGGTGGATGCGTCAGATGAGCCCTTGCGTGTGCGCGGCTAGCGCCAGCCGACGCGCCGCAACACATGGGCGCGGCAGCGCATGGTCCTTCCGCTCTCGAACTCGCATTCGTACTCCGTCAGGCAGTCGCACCCGATCGCCTGGCCGTGACACGCTGGGCAGCGCTCCATGCAGCAGCCCGGATGGTGCACTCCGCCCAGCGGTGTTCCGCAGTCGCGGCACTCTTCCGGCTCGTAGCGGTGTCTCGGCCGGAGTTCCTGCCCCCACGGGATCGGGGCGTAGGACCGTCCGCCGATGATCACGGGGTCGGTCAGGCAGCTGATCCCCTCCATCATCTCTCCACCGCAGTGCGAACAAATGGCCATGACCCTCCTTTGTTCAGCCGTGTCGCCGATCATCTCAGGCTCGTGTGACACCGGCGCGGATATCGAGAGGCCGGTGCACCCGGCCTGCCCTACAGTTCGGCCATGACGACTGCGAAGAGCGAACAGGCATCCCCGGCCCGAGCCGGATTGCTGTCCGGGAAGGTGTGCGTGGTGTCGGGCGTCGGCCCGGGGCTGGGCCGTCGGGCGGCGACGGCGCTCGCGGCCCATGGCGCCGACCTGGTGCTGGCGGCACGGCGGCAATCGACCCTGGACGACGTCCTTGCCGAGGTCTCCTCCCTGGGGGCCCGCGCCATCTCGGTGCCCACCGATATCACCGACCCCGAGGCCTGCGCCCACCTGATGGCAGCCGGAGCGGAGGCGTTCGGAGGCATCGACGTGTTGGTCAACAACGCCTTTCGCTTTGACGCCTTCCAGAGCTTCGAGGAGGTCGACCTCGCCATCTGGCGCAAGATCATGGACACGAATCTCTTCGGCTCGCTGCAGATGACTCGCGCCGCCCTGCCGGCCATGCGGAAACGCGGAGGAGGCTCGGTAGTGATGGTGGCCTCCATGGTGGCCCGACAGCCCCAGCCGGCGCAGGGCGGCTACGCCATCTCCAAGGGAGCCTTGTTGACCGCCACCCGGGTGCTGGCCTACGAGCTGGGCCCGTCCAACGTCCGGGTCAATGCGGTCGTGCCCGGGTGGATGGCGGGACCGTCGGTCGACATCTACATCGAGATGACGTCGACCGGCCGCAACGTCCCGGCCCAGGTCGTGGTCGACGAGTTGAACGCACGGGTTCCTCTCGGGCGCATCCCGAGTGACGAGGACGTCGCCGGATCGATCGTCTATCTCGCCTCGGACCTGTCGTCCGCCATGACCGGACAGGCGCTCGACACCAACGGGGGCGAAATCTTCGCCTGACGCCGCGGGGCTCGGGTCAGCTCCCGGAGGTCAGCTGCCTTCGCCCCCACTGGCGGTGCACGCTCGTGGGTCCCAGGGCGCCAACGGTTCGACGCTGGGGGTCGGTGCCTGGAACGCGCCGGAGTTGCCGGTGTTCCCGCTGGTGCCCGCGGTGGTCGGCGTCGTGCTGGACGTGGGCACGCCCGCCGGGGCGGTGGTGGTCGTCGCGGGCGGAGCGTTGACGGTGAAGTCGGTGCCCGTCACGACGGTGACCTGCGAGCCGGGCTTCACCTCCGTCGGGTCCATGGCCATGATCACAGCTCCGGACATGGAGTTCGCCACGGCCTGCGCCGCCGCCAACTGGGCTGGCGTCTTGGAGGCGTAGTACACGACCGTCTCGGCCTCCTGACCCACGGGCGGGCTGTCACCGATGGTGCCGATGTGGAATCCCAACGCCTGCAGGCTTTGTGCCGTGTCGGTCGCCTGGTTGTAGGCGCCGGATCCGTTGAGGACTGACACCGTCACCGTCGAGGGCGACGGGAGCGCACCGCCGGAGTAGGTGTCCTGGTTGCTCGACTTGAGGCCGAGGAACTGGTCGACGGTGTTGTGGTCCTGTGGCTGGGCAGGGAACTCAATGTCGCCGTAGCTCCCACCCTGGTACACGTAGTTGCCGAACTGGTCTACGGAAACCGGCACGGTGAGTTGCGGGGCGCTGTTGACGTCGACGTTGTGGTAGGAGAGGACCAGGTTGATCATGTCCGTGGCCGAGAAGCCCGAGTCCACGGTGAGCTGCCCGGCGACGCCGGCAACGATCTGTTGGTCGGTGATCGGGTTGCTCAGGCCCTTCGCCTTGACCGCCGCGGCGAGGACCCGCAGGAACTCGTGGTCCCGGCGGATACGCGCAATGTCGCTCTGTGCCTCCTGAGGCCAGTAGGTGGGGTCGTCCGTGGTCACCCCGGGGCCCTTGTACTGGAGATGGCGTGCCCGCACGACCTGGAGCGCCTGGGTCCCGTTCAGGGCGAGGCAGCCGGTCGTCTGGATGTTCAAACCCGAGTACGCGTCGAACACCGGCTCGGGAAAATACATCTTGATGCCGCCCAGGGCTTGGACCACGTTGATGAAGCTATCGAAGTTCAGCTCCACGAAATGCTGGATGGGGATCCCGAAGTCATCTTCGATCGCCGCGATCAGCTGATCCGGACCCTGGTAGAGCGCGGCGTCGATCTTGTTGGCACCGTCGGAGCGGGCGTTGGGGACGAAGAGGTCGCGCGGGATGGAGAGGATCGACACCGAGTGGGTGGCCGGGTTCAGGTGAAGGATCATCACCACGTCGCTGTTCACACCGTTGACGCCCTGGGAGCACAAACCGTAGGCGGGGTTCTGCACCGTCAGCGCACAACGATCCGTCGAACCGATCATGAGGATGTTCTCGGTGCCGGCGTCGTCGCCCTTCACGGGAGCCGAGGTCAGGTTCCTCAGGTCGATGCGGTGGATCTCATGGTTGAGATACCAGGCGTATCCCGCCGCGGCTCCGGCGATCAGCACGATCACCAGTGCCAGCGTCCCCCCGATCCAGGCCGCGGTGCGCTTGCGCGAACGGCCTTTCCGGGCGGCGTGGGCCGGGCCGGGCCGGCCGTCCTGCCCCTCGGCCGCTCTCCCCTTGCGGTGTCTGCGTCCCCCCCTTCTTGTTGCCTCGTCGATCTGGCGCCCGAGTTCGTGGAGTCCCTTCTCGACGGGGTTTTCCGCCGCGTCGGTTGGCGCGGCCCCCCCATCAATTTGTTGACCAAGGTCATGGAGGCGCTGTTGGACCGGATCGTTCTCGGGCTTGGGAGGACTCATCGGCGCAGTTGTGAGATAGAAGACGTGTGGCCGGATGCTCCGGCCGACGTCCGTGTCCCCGAGATGATTCCGGCTTGGGCTGCCGGAATGTGGCGACAGCCTAGCGAGCGTTGCACCGAAACGGCAGTCACCCGTGCCGCAGGAACAGGTAAAAGCACCCTGAGCCCATCGGGGTCGCAACCCAGGATGCCACTATGAGGGAAGACGACGGGTGGCGGTCCCTCCGGAGCCTGGTGGCAGGATGACTCGGACCCATGGGCGCGAACAGTGCAGGCCTGCTGCTGTACCGGATCTGCCCGGGAGGTGTGGTCGAGGTCTTGATCGCGCACCCGGGTGGGCCGTTCTGGGCGCGGAAGGACGATGCCGCCTGGTCCGTCCCCAAGGGCGAGTACCTGGCCGGTGAGGATGCGCTCGACGCGGCCTATCGGGAGTTCGAAGAAGAGGTCGGTCTCGCGGCGCCGGAGGGTCGGGTCGTCTTCCTCGGAGAGCTCCGCCAACCGGGCGGGAAGCGGGTCAGCGTCTGGGCCATCGAGGGGGATCTCGACGTCACCCACTCGTCGAGCAACACCTTCGCGATCGAATGGCCCCGGGGCTCGGGAAAGATCCGGGAGTTCCCCGAGGTCGACCGGGTCGAATGGGTCTCGGTCGATCAGGCCCGGCGCAAGCTGGTGAAGGGGCAGGCACCGTTCCTCGACGCGCTGTTGGAAGCGATTGCGCCAGTCGCCGACAGGGGATCCACCACGCAGAGCCCGGGGTGACCGAACATTTCAGCGCGCGCCTGCCCGATCGCCGATCGCCGATCGGCTCGGCAGCCGCCATTGCAGGAATGAATTCGGTGGCTCGAGAAGCGGAGACCAGGTGAACGACCGACGTTCGAAGGCGCGGCGCGGGGATCGCGCGTCTGCACAGGGCGTCGTGGGAGAGGATATGCAGCTGCAGGCCCGTCGGCGCCGACGCCAGTACTTCGTGCGGGCGGGCATCTTCATCGGTCTGGCTGCGATCGTCCAGGCCAGTGCCGCCCTCCCACCGGGACCGGACGACCTCGGGCTCTACTGGGCCAGCCTGGCCATCTTGGTGGCATGCGCACTCACGGTCTTTCTGCCCTGGGGGCGTTTCCCCCGTTGGGCCGTCCTCGTTCCGACGATCGGCTACCTCGTCTCGGTCACCCTTCTCTTGATCTCGGGCGGCACAGACCCCAGCCTGCAGAGCACGTCGGGCGGATTGACCGCCCTGGTCCTCTTGCCGGTCCTCTGCATGGCGCTCTACTACCCCGCCTCCTACTCGACGATCGTCGTCGTCGCCTCCATGCTGAGCCTGACGGCATTCGGCGTGGCGGTCCAGAGCAGCACGGCGACGGACCTCCGTCGCCTCTTCGGGTGGACGGCCGTGGCGGCGGCGGTCGCGTTCACGGTCCATCACTTGCGCGTCAGCTTCGAAGGGAAGGTGCGGGACTCCGCTGAGCTCGCCCGCCTCGGCCACCTCATGCACGACGCCACCCAGTCCCTGACCTCGCTGCGCGACCCGAAGGACGTCACCGCTCAGGGCACACTGGCCATGCTCGACCTGGCCGGCAAAGGATTCCGTGGCGCGTCCTACCTCCGTGTCTCTGACGGCGTGGTGACGCAGGAGGCCCTGGCCGACGACCGTGGGTCCGTGCCGACCAGCTACCTACTGAAGGACGACCCCTACGTGCGCAAGGTGGTCGACACTGGCGAGGAGCTGGTCACCCGACTGGATCGGACCTCCATGGGTGCGTCATTGCGCTCGGTGACCGACGAGACGGAGAGCACCGATGCCGCGCTCATCCCCGTCATCGTGAATGAGCAGCTGCACGGCATCTTCCAGATCGACGGCCGTGAGACCGTCGTCTCGGAGGACCTGCTCGTTCGCTGTCGCTCCTTGGCCAACGTGGTCGAGCTCGCACTCGCCAACGCCATTGCCCATCAGGAACTCGAGATGCAGGCGAACACGGACCCACTGACCGGCCTCTCGAACAGGCGTGGACTTTCGCTCTACCTGGACGGGGACCGGCGCGCGCTCGCCATGAGCATCCTCGTCTTGGACATCGATCACCTCAAGGCCATCAACGACGCGCACGGGCACGAAGTCGGGGACAAGATCCTCGTCGCCGTGTCACGCGCCGCCGCCGGCGTCCTGCGCGCCGGTGATCTCCTGGTACGCACGGGCGGCGACGAATTCCTCGCTGTCGTGGCGGACGCCGATGAGTCAGTCGCCCGTCGCGTGGCTGATCGCATGACGGAAGCCGTGTCGCGTCTGAAGGTGCAGGGCGTGCAGACGTCGATCAGCGTGGGCTATGCCTGTTGTGGCAAGAATGGTGACATCGACCGTGTGAGACAGCAGGCGGACGAGGCGATGTACGAGGCCAAGCAGGTGGCACGTCGGGCACGCGCCCGCCACTCCCGGGCGACCGATCGTCGCCCGTGAATTGTAGTGAGCGCTCGGACATGAACCTCGCTGTTCAGGGGCGCCCGGGCCCCGGGATCACCGGGCCGCAACCGTTCACAGGGGGTGTACCAGGGAAGACTCCTGGACGGCTCCGTCTCGTGACCGGCCGTCCGGGCGCACGCGCGAACCACACCAGCACCCGTCGGTCCGGGGCGATTCGGTTAAAGGCGCCGGAAGGCCCTGCCGATATCTGTTGCAGGCCGATCCGGTGTTAGAAGTAGAAGACCGCCGCTCACGGAGAGGACGTTGTGTCCGTGTCTCCGTTGGGTACGCCCTCAGCGGGAACAGAGGGCGACGCGCCGGTCCACGAGGAAGATGGCGCAGGTGGTCGGACAGGAATCCCGACGCAGGAGAGGGCAGATTTGATGGGTACGAAAATGGCAGTCCGCGTGGGAGCGGATGTCACGGCGGTCGACCAGGTGGCGGAGAGCGTCACGCGCTTCGGTGCGCGCTATCTGGAGCGGATCTACACCGCGCACGAGATCAACTGCTGTGTCGGGGAGTTGCCGGTGCGGGCTGCGAGCTTGGCGGCACGGTTCGCGGCCAAGGAGGCGACCATCAAGGTGTTGCGTCCGGAGGGACATCAACCCGACTGGCGTTCTGTCGAGGTACGCCGTGATCCCAACGGTTGGTGCACGTTGGCGCTGACCGGTCACGCTGCGGCCTTGGCGGAGCAGGCGGGCATCGCCGACCTGGCCGTCAGCCTCACCCACGAAGGGGACGTGGCCGCCGCCGTGGTTGTCGCGCTCTGTCATTCCGAGGGTGAGTCCTTGGGGCAATCTGGGTCGTCGCTGGCACCGGTCGCATTCGGAAGGGAAGACTGATGGAAGAGACGATCCGTTCGATTCTGGGCCAGTACGGGAACCTCCCGGTCCAGGTGGACACGATCCGCGATGAGGACGATCTCTACCAGGTTGGCCTGACCTCCCATGCCAGTGTGAACGTGATGCTCGCGCTGGAGGACGAATTCGATGTCGAGTTCCCCGAGGTGATGCTCCGCAAGAGCACGTTTGAGTCCGTCGTGGCGATCCGGAGCGCACTCGGCGACCTGATCGGCTCCGAGGCCGGCTGACGCTGCCGATGACGACCACCGGGACAACCACACTGCGGGACGAGCTCGTGACGGCGGGCATCCTCGTGCCGACCACGAGCGACGGGATCTACGGCCGCTCCCCGGTCTACGAGGACATCGTGGCCGCGCTCGAGGGTCTGGTCGGTGGAATAGCCGCGTCCGATGGTGCTGCGAGCTACCGGTTCCCGCCCGTCATGCCGCGGCGCGTGCTCGAGGAGTCCGGTTATCTGTCTTCCTTCCCCGACATGATCGGGTCGGTGTCGACCTTCCGGGGGGACAACGCGGACCACAAGCGGCTCATGGAAGCGGTGCAGGAGGGCGATGGGTGGACTTCGTTCCTCGAAGCTGCGGACGTCAGCCTGTGTCCGGCAGTATGTCACCCTCTGTACCCGACGCTGCGCGGAACTCTGCCCGAGGGCGGCCGCCGCTACGACGTGTCGGGCTGGTGCTTCCGGAACGAACCGAGTCTCGACCCGGCTCGGATGCAGTCGTTCAGGCAGCACGACCTCGTGTACGTGGGTGATGCCGACAGGGCGAGGGACAATCGCGACCGCTGGCTGCAGCTCGGCGCGGAGATACTCGAATCCCTCGGCCTGGCGGTCGAGATCGTGGTGGCGAACGATCCGTTCTTCGGCCGGGTCGGCCGCATGCTCGCCGAGAATCAGAGGTCGGAAACGCTCAAGTACGAGATCGTCACGCCGATCAATTCCGCCGACCATCCCACGGCCATCGCCTCGGCGAACTGTCACCTCGACCATTTCGGGGAGCCGTTCGGGATCGTCACCGCCGGTGGGGAGGTGGCCCATTCGTGTTGCTTCGGATTCGGCCTCGACCGCATCACGTTGGCCTTGCTGCGCACGCACGGGCTGGACCCGGCGGCATGGCCGACAGCTCCACGGCACCGGCTCTGGCCAGAGCGTTGACTACTACTTCTTGACCTTGGACGTGTTCAGGGTCACGGCGGCCCGAATGAGCGCCTTCAACGCTTTCTCGTTGACCTTCTCGCCCTCGTGGAAGTCGATCGCCCGTCGTACGTTCCCCTCGAGGCTCGAGTTGAAGAGTCCCGAGGGATCTTTCAGGGCCGCGCCCTTGGCGAAGGTCAGCTTCACGACGCTCTTGTAGGTCTCCCCCGTGCAGATCATTCCGTCGTGGTACCACGTCGGGACCCCGCGCCATTTCCATTCTTCCACGACGTCGGGATCGGCTTCCTTGAGCAAGGAGCGGAGCTTGCTGAGCATGGGTCCCCGCCAGTCGTCGAGTTCTTTGATCCTCTCGTCGATCAGCTGAGAAGGCGTCTTCTCTTTCTTCGACCCGGTCGCCATGCCTTGTCGTGCCTCCTCTGCTGTTCGTGGTCACGCGCCGAACCGGCGCAGTCGGGACTGGGCTGGTGTCGGGGAGACTCCGCCGTCCGGGTGCGCGCTCATCGTCCCGGTTCTCATCTCCGGCGTCCTAACGAACAGTACCTTCAGAGTCGGGCTGCCCGGATTTGAACCGGGGACCTCTGCGTCCCGAACAGAGCCTTGGGAAATTTCTCCCCTCCTTGTCCGTCGAAGAATATCGGAGAATGTCCAGGTAAATGACCAAATTCTGGACCCGCAGGCAGACCGCTCAAGACCACGAAATACCGCAGTTCTCCAGCGTTCCGCGCCATTTCCGCGCCAATGTGCTCTGAGGCGAGAAATTCTATTGACTCAAATCGGGTGTCCAGCATTTACCGTTTTGGTAAACGTCCTCGGTACTCTCTATTCGGAAGAACATTGTCGCCGACCCCGAACGGAGGTGGGCATCAGATGCCTCCGCTCGCGATAGTTGCATGCGCGCGAAACGGCACTTATGTGGCAGGCCAGCTCAGCCGTGGAACTTCGGACCGTGGTGATCGGGGCAATAGTGATTTACCGGTCCACCGTTGCCGCAATCGTCGCAAGTCGTTGCCCATCCAGTAGCGCGTGCAATGTGCGAGAAGTGATCTGTACCAGGGAATACGGGCCACTGCGATGCTGTGGCCGTACAGCCATCGCGGTCGCAGGTGATCTGGTCCCCGTGAATCGCCACGACTTCACCGTAACGTCACCAAGGCGATGCGTGTAGGAAAACCAGGGGGTGTCGCCGTTCGCCGGTTGCGAGCCAGGGCACAAGCGACGACGATTCCTCCCGTGTCCCAGCTGCCCCATGGCTATACAAACCGCACTCGCCGACGAGAGGGCGGAATTGAGAAGCGATATGAAGGTGCGGAGCCCTTCGCCCGGGCGGAGCGGGAATTCACTTGCCTGACTCACCTCATCGGGAGGTATCCGGTTCCGGAGGTCATTGAGTTTGATGCTTCGGGCCCGGCCCTGCTGTTGACCGTCGTTGCTGGGCGGCACGGCCAAGAATCGCTCGCCGAAGGTCACGCACCGAGAACGCTGCGACTCATCGGACGGCAGCTCGCCATCCTTCAGGCGATCAATCCCTCGACCATTCCACACCTCGAAGGCGAAGGGGATGTGATCGTCCACGGCGATTTCGGCCCACAGAACATCATCTGCAGTCTCGATTTGAGCAGTGTCGCTGCAGTTCTCGATTGGGAGTCGGCGCATCTTGGATCACCCGCAGAGGACCTCGCGTGGACCGAGTGGATCGTTCGAATGCACCATCCCGAGGCCGTCGACGACCTCTCCGAGCTCTTCGACGGGTCCGGTCTCTCCGTCAGCTGGTTAGAGCGCCAGTCTGCGATGGTCAAGCAGTGCCGCGACTACGTCGCCTTCTGTGAAGCCTCCGGATGGGAGTCGGCGGCCGCCGAATGGAGCCGTCGACTCGGGACAACCGAGCGGTGGCACGAATAGGGCGGAAACTCCGCCCCCGCTGCCCCCGTTCGCCGGGATGGTGGAACAGCTATGGCAACGACCGCGGTGGAGGAGCGTTGGGGTCGGGTGCGTCGCCCGTCCTGGTCCAAGAAGTACCCCCGCACTTACGACAAGGCGGAGGAGGTCGCCTCTCCAATGCGTCAGGCGGGGTGGGACCACCGACGGCGAAGACCTTCCAACCCGACTTATGTCCGCAGGTGTCGCACTGGAATAATCCCGCGTTCTGATCAGCCATACGGAGTCCACGGTACGACCGTGATTCAGGCAGATCAATGGCCACCTTGTTTGTTCCGCCGACTGCCCCCTATCGCCGGCCTGGGGTCGGTAATTACTCGCCGTTTGGTACGGCCGTGCTTTATGCAGCAAGCGCCAACGAGCAGCAGCGGTCAAGGACGGCCGTAGGCCGGCGAAGCGAATCCTTGAGGGCTGCGTCGGGACTCCATCCCACGTCCCACAATGGAATTGGCCGGGCGCCCAGCGGCCGGCCTGGATGCGCAGTTGGGCCACTCCACGAGCGGGTGCGTGCCCTGTAACACAGCACCCGCAAAATACATGTGAGTCAATGTCTCACTGAAGCCAGTGCACCCAGTCGTGTTCGGATTCAGGAGGTGACTCCAACAACTGAGTCAGTGACGCAATGAGGTTCTCCGGGTAGGCGACACCACCACGGTGGAAGCGTCGAGGCGACGTGAAGACCACTCCGGCGTGATGTTCACCTGTCGCTACCCAGGACCGCACGATGCGGTCAAAGTCCTTGGCGTTCTCGGTGACGATTGCCCTTTCCTCGATGCTGGCACGGCCCAGCAGTTCCTCGTCCGACAGGGTCGCTAAGTCGGGGAAGTCAGCTGCAGCCACCACGTCGTACCCCGCAGCCGTGAGCCGTTGTGCCGCGAGGCGGGAGTGATGGACGTCGAGCAGTAGCTTCACCCCGCCAGGAGGCCTTGGCGCCGACGCCACGCCGCCTCGAGTTCGTCGGCTGCGGCGACGTTGTCGGCGATCTCTTCGTCGATCTCGGTGGTGAAGTCGGCGTAGTAGTCCAACGCGGCGTCGATCTGCTGGTGGGACAGGCCCAGGTGCTCGGCCACACGGGCGATGCGGTCCTCGGGGGGGACGTCCCCGCCAACGAGCCCGCCGACCACTTCCCAGACGTCCGGGCCGCCGATGAGCCCGGCCCGACGACCAGACGGACCGTCACGGAAGACGATCATCGGGTGGCGCCGTAGGCGCAGACCCTCCTCGATGAGCTCCTCGGCCAGGGCTGAGGTCGAGACATTGCGAGCTCCGGCCTCGGCTTTGAGTCGGTCGGCCACCTCGGCCCGACGGAAACGGATGGATACGGGAGTCACCATGACTACAGTGTAGTCACCCGAAGGGCTCCGTCATGGACAGCGGCGGGCCTGCTCCAGGCTCTCGAGCAAACGACGGGCATTCGCCGGCGCACGAAGTAGGTGGGCCGTCTCCTCGAGGGCCAGGTAGTCCGCCCGCGACATGAGCACAGCGTCTCCTCGCTTGGAGGTGATCTCGATCGGCTGGCGGTCGTTGTTCACCTGCTCGATCAGGGTGAAGAGGTTCTTCCGGGCCTCGTTTGCCGTAATTCCCATCGGCACCAGCTCTTTCTGTCGTACAAGAAGACGGTACAGCCGCCCTGCTTTGGCCGAGGTCGGGGAGCACCGAAACTTTTTGAAATTGGACCTTGACAGCCTTCCGGTTCAGTCGCATACTTGCGACCCCATATGACCGACGCCCCCGACTTCCGATCCGACCCCAGCGAGAGCCCCGAAGGACGGGGTATCGCCTACGGCCGCCTGGCCGCCTTCTGGGACTCCATGCCGGACAACGTCCAGGCCGAGGCTTCCCGGGAGGCCACCATCGCCTCAATTGAGGACTATCCAGCCTTTATCCGCGAGCAGGTGACTAGCACAGCCGTCGAGGACGCCGAGCTCATCGGCTTCTGGGTGGCCTGGCACAAAGCCGGCGGTTTCGGGGGTCTCGAGGCCGGCGGTTGGCACCGGGCCACCGTCTACCGCAAGATCCGCCGCTTCCGGGCCCGCTTCGGCGCCCATCCCGACGAGCACCGCTTCGAGTGGATCAAGCTCGATCTCCGGCGAGCCTGGAGCGAGGAGCTCGAGGATGCCCTGATCACCTCCGTCAACCCTGACCCGGACCCCGTCTGAGAGCACAGATGCCTCCGTCCCCGCACGCGTCTGCCCACACAGTCGCAAATATGCGTGTGTCGGCATCCGAGGACGGGCTGTACGAGCTGGCCTCGGGGGTCGACGCCCTCTACCTCTCGGGTCACGGCTACCTCTCCAAGGGCCTCCTCGCCCAGCTGGAAGAGGAGCGCATCTTCGCCGACCGGGTGTCGGTGCCCGTCCCCTTCGAACTCGGCTCCCTCACCTTCGGGCTGGCCCCCCACGGCTGGGGCAAGTACCGCTACTGCCTCGACCACGAGACGGGGCGGATCGGCTTCACCTCCAGTCGCCGGCTGCCCTCGGTGCGCATTCAGCCTCGGGCCGAGTTCCTCCATGCGGTCGGGCCAGAGGAAACGGTGCGACATTTCGCCGACCTGGTGCGACCGTTCATTGAAGGACTGGTCTTGAGCGTCGCGCGCCTCGACCTCTTCGTGGACATGGAAGGGATGCAGCTGTGTGCTCAGGACCGCAGTGCGTTCGTGTGCCGGGGCGACGGCTGCACGACCTACGAGAACGCCAACACCGTGACCGGCTTCGCCTTCGGCTCCAGGCGGGCCCAGCGCATCAGCGCCCGCCTCTACGACAAGACGGCCGAAATGGCCCTCAAGGGCACCGACTGGTGGGAGCTCGTGTGGGGCGAGCGCCATACCCCGGGGGCCCAGGTGTGGCGGATCGAGTTCGAAGTCGGGCGGGCCGCCCTGAGCGATCTCGAGCTGTTCCGCCCCGAGGCCGTATTGGCCGCCACCCCTTCACTCTGGGCCTATTGCACCGGGGAGTGGCTCACCTTGCGCTCTCCCAATGCGGACTCCAACCGTTCCCGGTGGCCGGTCGATCCTCGTTGGCAGGCCGTGCAGTCGGCATCACTCGCCCACGGCGCCACCGAGCTGCGGTTCATCCGGGAGCGCAAACGGGCCACCCTCCTTCGCAACCTGATGCCCGCCCTCGTCGGCTACCTCGTCGCTTTCGCCGTGGTGAGCGGGACCTCCGACATCGACGACACCTTCGGGGAGCTCCTCGACGCCGTGGCCAACGACGAAGTCGTCCGCCGCATGACCTTCGCCGAGCGGGTCCAGCGCCGTCGAGCAGAAAGGGGGTTCCGGTGAGCACCGAGCGTCACGACAGCACCACCGGCACCGAGCGGGAGGGAGGGCGCCGACAGGCGCCCGACGGCGAGGGCCGGCCCAGAGGCCGTGCCCTCGCCGGCCGTCCCTCTCGGCCTCCCACCCGTTCCCTGCGCTGTGCCGAATGCGGCGAGCAGTGTCCGCCGTCGGCGCTCCTCACCATGGACCAGGTTGCGTGCCGACTGGGGACGAGCCTGCGTCACGTACGTCGGTTGGTCGCTGAGCGGCGGATCCCCATCGTCAAGGTCGGTCGCTTCGTCCGCTTCGATGCGCATGCGGTGGAGCACTGGGTCGACGACCACCGGGTCGCCGTCGTGTCACCGAGAGACGCTTTGCGAGCCTCACGACTCGGCCGGACGGAGACCCGTCGTGCCGGGTAGCGATCGTTCGTTGCAGGGGCTGTAGTCGGTGCCGTCGATGCGCCCGTTCGGGAGCGTCCGCCAGCGGGGCCGGCTCTACGAAGCCAGCTACTGGCACAACGGCCGCCGCCACATCGCACCGACGAGCTTCACCAACAAGGGCGACGCCCGGGCTTTCCTCTCCGCCGTCGAGACCGACATCCGACGGGGCGTGTGGATCGACCCGTGGGCCGGCCGCCTCAAGGTGTCCGAGCTGGCCCAGGAGTGGACTACCTCCAACCCGAACAAGCGGGAGTCGACCACCGCCCGCGAGGAGCTCACCCTCCGCCTCCACGTGCTCCCGGCGATCGGCGAGCTTCGGATCGAGCGGGTCGGGCCCAGGGACATGCAGCGGCTGGTCAACTCTTGGCGGGCCGAGCACGCTCCCCGGACGGTCAAGCGGAACTACGAGGTCGTGCGAGCCATGTTCGGCTACGCCGTGCGCAACGACTGGTTGGCCCGGAACCCGTGTCGCAACGTCAACCTGCCGCCGGTCGAGGGCACTCGTCGCTTCGACCTGACCCCCGAGGACGTCGCCGGCATCGCCGCCCACGTGTCCGAGGAGTATCGGCCGATGATTTGGATCGGTGCCGCGCTCGGCCTGCGCTGGTCCGAGGTGGCGGCCCTCCGGGTCGGCCGACTCGATCTCGACGCCGGAAGGCTCGCGGTGGCCGAGGCGCTCGTCAGGGGGACCGGTGGCCGCAATGTCTTCGGGCCGCCAAAGTCGAAGGCAGGCAAGCGGACCATGTTCATGCCCAAGGTCATTGTCGCCATGCTGTCGGCCCACCTGGAGCGGGCCGGGTTCACCGACGACGACACCGACCAGCTCGTCTTCACCGACGAGGAGGGTGGGCCGTTGCGCTACTCGAACTGGCGCCGCCGGGTGTGGCTCCCGGCCGCCTCTGCCGCCGGCTGTGCCGGCGCCGGCTTCCACGATCTGCGCCGGCTGAACGCCACCACGCTCGTCGTCGAAGGCATCGACGTGAAGACGGCGCAGACCCGTCTCGGCCACGCCGACCCAAGGACGACACTGGCCGTCTACGCCTCCGCTCCGGCGTCAATAGATCGGGCCGCAGCGGACGTCATTGGCGAGCGCTTCTTCGGCGAAAAGGCCAAAAGGGCCTCAGGCACGAAATCTCCGCGCCACTTCCGCGCCAATCCTTCCGAGGGCTCGGGCGCTCCGGAATCCCGAGGCCCTGACCAGGACTTTTGAGTCGGGCTGCCCGGATTTGAACCGGGGACCTCTGCGTCCCGAACGCAGCGCGCTAACCAAGCTGCGCCACAGCCCGTCCGCCCCCCGGGGGGAGCAACGAGCCACACTACCGCGGCGTCAGCCGGCTGCTCCCCCGGCGTCATCGGCCGAAGCGAGTCCGGGCGCCGGACCGCTTGTGTCCGCTGCGCTGCCCGGGGGACCGGGCTCGCCGCCGTCGAATGTCGCCACCACCTGGGCCACTCGACGCTTGTCCATCTCCACCACCCGCATGTCCCAGTCCCCCACGCGGACCGACTCGCCCTCGGTGGGAATGTGGCCGAAGCGCTCGAAGAGGAGGCCGCCCAGGGTCACGTACTCCCCGTCGGGGATTTCGATGCCGATGCGATCCCGCACGTCGTCCACATTCGTCTGCCCCTCAATGAGCCACCGCGTGTTGTCGACCCGGACGATGGGCGCCTCCTCGACCTCGTCGAACTCGTCGTGCAGATCCCCCACCAGTGGCTCCAGGAGGTCCTTGACGGTGAGGAGTCCCGCCACGCCGCCGTACTCGTCCACGACGACGGCAACCGCCCGCCGGTGCTTGCGCATGTCCGCCAGCGCCTCCAGGACGCCGAGCGACTCAGGCAGCAGGTAGGGCTGGCGCACCTTGCGTGAGATCTCCAACGGGCTGGGGTCAGTGGCGTCCCTGGGCTCGCCGTTGCCGTCGCTGCCGTCGCCGGCGCGCGACCCCGGGCGGTTGGTACGGAAGATGTCGTTCACGAAGAGAATGCCGATGAGGTCGTCGAGATCGTCGTGGACGACGGGGAAGCAGCTGTGCCCCGATGTCCGCACCGCCTGTGCGATGTCCTCGGCGTGGACCGGGATCGTGAGGAACGTCACATCGACGCGCGGCGTCATCACCTCGCGCACATCCATGTCGCGCAGATCACCCAGAGCCTCAATGATGAAGCGTTCCTGCGCCGAGGCCTCAGCTTCGAGCGCCTCGCCCTCCTCGGCACCTTCAGAGCGGCGCCACAGTCGTCGTGATCGCGGTGACACGACGGCGCGGGTCAGGGTTTCGACTCGGGTCCCGCCTGCAGCTGGGGTCCGCCGCCCACCAGCACGGGTACGGGCGTGAACGAGTCGTCGGCGAAGGTGCCGCCGTCGAGCAGTGCCGTGACAGCCCGCCGGAGCCGCAGCGGGTCCAGCGGCTTGACCAACCAGCCCTCTGCGTCCGATCGGCGGGCGAGGAAGACGTCCGGTCGCCGATCGAGCAGCATGAGCACTGCGATGTGGTCCAGCGCGTCGTAGGACTCCTGCAGCCGCAGCTCCAGGCACACGGCCATGCCGCCCATGTTGCCCATCTGCATGTCGACGATGAGCAGGTCCACCAGTTCTTCCGCCACGAAGGCCACCACCTCGGGCCCCGAGGTCACGGCGCGCACTTCGATGTCGGGCCCGCTGATGACCGCCTCCACGTCCTTGCGGAGCGTGGGTGCGTCGCTGGCGACCAGGATGGTCTGCACCGCGGGGACACTATCGGACCCGTCGACGCCCCCGAAAACCCGGCGTCGTCCCGCCTGCGGGCCGCCCGACACGGTCAGGAGAAGAGTGCGTCGGCGGCGCGCTCCAGTCCGAGCACCTCGTGCACGTCCTGACCGAAGAGCGGGATCCGGCCGACCGGGGCCGGTGCCACCTGCGCCGCGAGCGGCGCGAACGCCTGCTCCTCCCGGGCCGCCAGCGCGTTGAGAGCCGCCAGGTTGGCCTCCAGCGTGTCGAGCGCGGCGGCGCTGTCCGCGCCCACTGCTCTGTCGACCACTCCGAAGGACGGCGCGATGCGGTTGACGACCAGGGCGGCCACGGCGACCTCGCGCTCGGCCAACCTCTCGGCGAAGAAGCCGGCCTCGGTCAGCGCGTCAGGGCGGGCCGAGGTGACGAGGACGTAGGCCGTCGCCGGGTCGGCCAGGAGGTCGTGGACGGCACTGGCCCGGCTCCGGAACCCGTCCTCCATCCCTTCGAAGGCCTGGAAGAAGCCGACCGCGTCCTGCACGATCTCGGCACCGGCCACCTTGGAGATCGTCTTCAGGAGCGCTTGGGTCGCCACGCCGACGGCGCGCAGCGACATGCGGGTCGGCACCAGCAGGGCCCGGAAGAGGCGGTTCTCGAGGAAGCGGGTCAGGCGCCGCGGCGCGTCGAGCAGGTCGAGCGCGTTGCGGGTGGGCGGCGTGTCGACGACCACGATGTCGAACTCCTCGGAGTGCACCAGCTCGTAGAGCTTCTCCATGGCCATGTACTCCTGCGTGCCCGAGAGCGCGCCGGCGAGATTCTGGTACAGCCGGTTGGTCAGGATCGCCTCGGCCTGCTCCGGTGTCCGCGCGTAGCGCTGCACGAGGTCGTCGAACGTGCCCTTGGAGTCGAGCATGAGCGCGTGCAGGTGGCCGGGCCAGTCGCCCTCCACCTCCGAGGGCGTGTTGGGCAGCGACTCCACGCCGAGGGCGTCGGCCAGTCGCCGCGCCGGGTCGACCGTCACCACGCAGGAGCGCCGGCCCGCCCGGGCGGCCGCCAGCGCGAAGGTGGCCGACACGGTCGTCTTGCCGACGCCGCCCGAACCGCAGCACACCACCACGGATCGTTCGGCCACCAGGTCGGGCAGCGTCGTCTGCGGCGGGACCGCACCGCGGCCCTCGGCCTCGCCGCCGCCCTCGGCGCCCGCCGTGGTGCTCACGACGCGCCCTCGGGCACGAGCGCCGTCACCGCGGCGGCCAACGCGTCCGCCAGCACCTGAGTCTCGGCCGGTCCGATGGTGGCCGCGTCGAGCGCCGGCACGAGGAGGTGGGGCAGCGGGAGGTCCCGGCGCAGGCGCTCGATCTGCTCGGTCGAGACGGCATGACGGGCCAGCCGGAAGTCCCGGGCCGCCTCGAGCGCGGCCAGGTGTTCGGGGGTCACGGTCAGGCCGGCCTCCTCCGCCACACGGGCCGCCGGGTGCTCGAGCCCCACGGGCTCGGGGTCACAGGCGTTGACGATGACCGGTCCCAGCTGGACGCCGGCCTTGTCCTCCAAGGTGTAGGCGGACTCGATGGTCTCGGAGACCGGCAGCTCCTCGGGCAGGGTGACCAGGATCACCCGGCACCGCGCCGGGTCGCTCAACAGGTCGACGACATCCTGGGCCTGGGTGCGCAGGGGGCCGCCCCGGGCCGCGCTGACCAACCCGCTGGCCGAGGTCAGGAACGTGATGGCATGGCCGGTGGCCGGTGCGTCCACCAGGATCAGGTCGGCGGCCCCGTCCCGCTCCAGTTGCTTGACCTTGCCCAGGACCAGCACGTCCCGGATGCCCGGGATAGCGGTCGAGATCACGTCGAGGATCCCCGAACGCGCCAGCCGCTTGGACACGCGCTTCAGGCCGTGGTCCTCGAGATACTCCACGAGCGCGTCGTCGGGCGTGAGGCGCCGGGCCCGGATGGATGCCGTCGGGCCGCCGCGTCCGGCACTCCCCTCGCCGGCACCGGCCGGCACCGGCGGTGCGAGCAGGACCTCTTCGTAGCCGAGGTCCCCGTGCCGGCCGAAGGCCGCCGTGATGCCCGATTTGCCCTCGAGCTCGACGATGAGGACCGATTTGCCTGCTCCGGCGGCCATTTTGGCCAGAGCCGCGCTCATCGTCGTCTTGCCCACGCCACCCTTGCCGGCAACGACGAGGACGTGGCTCTGTGCGCAGAAGGTACCCACGTCCATGCGGGGCCGAGCGTAGTTGCCGTGCCCCGGCGGCTGATCGATCGCCGGCCAAAGATCCTGGTCACGCCCCTTGAAAGCGACCACCCCCGGCAGTAGCTTGACCGCTGCGGGGGGATCCGATGTGCCCAATCGGGGGGTTTGATGCGCCAGGGACAAGATATGTGGCAGTTGAAGGCAGCGTGCCGGGGACCGCAGGCTGCGGTGTTCTTCCCCCCGTCACACGCGGAACGCAAGGAGGAGAAGGCCTCGCGCGAGATGCGGGCCAAGACCATCTGCGACCAGTGCCGCGTGCGCGGCGACTGCCTCGACTACGCAATAAGGATTCGCGAGCCCCACGGGATCTGGGGTGGCATGAACGAGATGGAGCGCAAGCTCATGCTCGACCGAAGGGCCAGCTGACCCGACCTCGCACGGCCCGCATCGATGCGGGTGCTCAGTCGCACGTCAAAGGTTTGTCTCAGTGCGGGGGTGTGATCTTCAATTCCTGATCGGCCGCCAGCACGCCGCGGCTCTCGCAGACCGCAGCGGGCCCGTCACCGTCGACCGCGCAGATGGAAGCTGTGATCTCGTTGGCCGCCGTGACGACGGCCTGGGTCAGTGGGCTGGCCGGCGTTGCGAGATCGCCGGCGATCTGGCTCTGGGAGAGCCCGGTGAGGACCCCGGGGGCGAAGCTGGCGCCGCTGAGGACGTAGCGGTTGGCCACGTCGGTGAGCGCGAACGTGTTGGCGCTCTGGCCGTAGCTGGCGATGGCAGCGGCCTGCTTGGCGTCGGGCCGCTGCAGGCTGAGGTAGCCCCCGCCGGTGGGGTTCAGCGAGCTGTAGCGCTCCACCGACTCCAGAATGACGTACTTGCTCCGGTATGACGCGTTCCAGAAGGTGAAGGTGGACAGTCCGGCGAACGCGGTGCTGGCGCTCGACTGCATCAGGCCCAACTGGCTGAAGCTGCCGAAACGCGACAGCGCCAGAATGAGCGGCCAGCGTTGGGCGGCCGCGTAGGGCGCGAACTCGGCTCCGTAGAAGAACACCACCGGCTCGGGTGCCCCGCCGTCGGCGGCCAGCCACAGCGGCGCGTTGCCGTTGCCGGCCGGCCGCGGCGCCTGGACGGGGTTGGCCGGCGAGCTCACCCCCACGGCGCCGTAGACCGACGCCGGCAGCGAGGTCATGGTGGAGACGAGCGACGAGGGCGCTGGATTGAAGGTCTCGACCGTCGACGTCGTGCTCGGCCCCGAGTTGTCCCGCACCAGGACCAGTGCACCGAGCAGCACGATGGCGACGATGATCAGCCCGAGAGCGAGATAGCGACGCGGGATGTGGCGCAATGTGCTGGCCGACGCGGGCTCGGTGGCGGGCTGGCTCATGGACCGGGTCAGGTTAGCCAAGGGGTGCCCCGGTTCTGGGGGCGCCGCCTCCTGCTCCCGATACCCTCTCCGGCGTGCCTCCATCGGCT
>Ga0302314_10001271_pt1 | contig 47212 bp, 39 predicted proteins | sample III_Palsa_N2_3_FD_200533 | JGI IMG/M metagenome (GOLD analysis project Ga0302314, IMG submission 200533) | Peat permafrost microbial communities from Stordalen Mire near Abisko, Sweden - III_Palsa_N2_3 | ecosystem: Environmental > Terrestrial > Soil > Palsa > Peat permafrost | place: Sweden...
GGTACCGGTTGAGCGCGGACAGGGCGAGACTGCGTCCTTCCGCCCGGCCCAGGCGCATGGCGTCGACGACCGCCCGGGCCGCGCTGTAGACCGGTACCGTCTCGCCGGGTGCCGCCTCGAAGCGCTCGACCGCGAAATCGAAGGTGCCGGCGGCGTACTGGGAGACCTTCGTCGGCGGGTAGCTGATGGAGGGGCGGTGGGAGCCGCGGGGCACGGCGATGTGCACCTTGGCCCTGTCACTCCATGGCCACGGCGAACTGCCACCCGGGGAGACAGGCTAGTTGTGGGACTCCTGCCTGCGACTATCACATTAGTAATCATCATCGGAACACGCCATTTTGACTGGTCTAGACCAATCCATCCAAACTGGACAAGCCGCCCCGGCCCCAACATCCGACCGCCGAGCAAGCAGGGAGCGAGCGCGCCCGCAAAATCGGGATAAACCAGACACATAAAAAATGACCTGAGGCGATAAAACCCCTGTGGGGTTCCGGAACTCGGCCACCAGCCCGAACTGGGCCTTTAGGCGGCTCGCTCGTATTCGCTGATAAGGCCGCCAAGGACGGGCCGACGCTTGATCCGCTCCTGGGAAAGGTCTGCGACCGGGTGATCGGGCCGGGGCGGGCGAAGCTGGCGGCTGCGATGGGGACGACGCCCGTTGTAATGGGCCTCGTACTGGGCCAGGATCGTTCGCAGGTGCCGCTGGCCGAAGATCAGCATCCGGTCGGTAACCTCTGTCCTGGCCGTGAGCACGAACCTTTCCGCGTAGGCATTCGCGCGCGGGCTGCGGGGCGGGATCTTTACGGCCTTGATGCCGGCGTCGGCCAGGACTGCGTCGAACTCATCGGTGAACTGCCCGGCCCGGTCGCGGACCAGGTACCGGAAGTACGCGACGCGATCACCCAGATCCATCAAGAGGTTGCGGATCTGCTGGGTCGTCCAAGGCCCGTCCGGGTTCGCGGTCACGCCGAGGATGTGCACGTAACGGGAGCCGACTTCGATCACGAAGAGGCAGTACAGGCGCTGCAGGGTCACTGCGCAGTCCACGTGGAAGAAGTCGACCGCGAGCATCGTCGCGGCTTGCGCGCGCAGGAAGCTCCGCCAGGTCGTGTCGGTGCGCCGCTCGGGCGCCGGAGGGATCTTCAGTGCCTTGAGGACCCTGCGGATCGTCGAAGCGCTGACCGGTGGCCGAGCTTGAGCAGCTCACCCTGGATCCTCTTGTATCCCCAGCCGTCGTTCTCGGTAGCGAGCCGCTCGATCAGCGCGGCGATCTCGGGGCTGACCGGCGGCCGACCCGCCCGGTTCGGGTAGGTCCACTTGCGGGCGATCAGGCGGCGGTGCCAGCGCAGGACGGTGCCGGGGGTGACCAGCCGGTGCGCTCGCAGCAGTGCCGGCAGTAGCCGGATCAGCGCGGTGAGGACTGCGCGGTCGGCCCAGTCCAGCCCGGGCCGCGGATTGGCACGGCGCAGCACGGCCACCTCGTGCCGCAGCACGAGCAGCTCGGCGTCCTTGGATGACGATGACCGGGCGAGCAAGACCAGCCAGCCGCAGAGCCGGACGAAGATGAGATAGAGCAGGCGCAAGGACACGGATGATCATGATGCCCTATAACTGACTCTCGTCATTATTGCAGCTCACAGGCCATGCAGACTTCTGGTACCCCACAAGCAGCCCAGATCGCACCTGCAGAAACGGAGTCCTCATCGTGCTGCAGCAACCAGTTTTGTAGGTATCCGCCGCGTCGGCCATCCACTGCGGTTGGTATTGGGCCGTGTCGTCCAGCACATCTTCGCATCATCCTGGTGTCGCGGTGCTGGGCCAGGATGACCCTGAAATAAGTACAGAGGTTGGATCACAACCGAAGTCGAATGCTTGCCAGGAGAATTACTTTTCTGTTTCGGATTTCGCCGACTGCATAACAAATTCCAGCTGACGCAAGACGGCCGCAGCATGCATCAACGCTATCAGTGCATTCGCTACAGTGTATTGCTGCCTACTGACCCGATGAACACTGGTGTGCCGGTTGTACCTTGTCGCCGGATCCTCGGACTTTTGATTTTGCGCGAGTGCAGGCAGATAAGCCAGCTGAGTTACTGCCGCGCCAACGCTTATTCCAGTGCTGGGAACCTCGGCGAGCCGACTCAGCAAGCTTGCTTCCTCTCGCCGCGCAGCCGAAAGCGAAAGTCCGAGATGCTCTTCGATCAACGTAGTCAGCACGACACTTGAGAGTGCCTGTGAGGCCAGTGACGAACCTCTTCTTAGCGTTACGACTGCCTCTTCAAGACACCTTCGCAAGAAACTGAATTCTGGCGTTACGACCGACCTTATGACATCTAGACAATGCGCCTCTACGGATTCCGCGCGGACTTCGAGCAGGTCAACTCGCGCCTCATAGTCTGGCGCCTCGAGCCATTGCACGAGAATTTCGGCATCGGGAACCCACGCAACCGGCAACCCCTCCACATGAGCCAGATAGGCCAGAGAGTTGATCTGCACTCCTCGCGGCCAGTTCGGTAGCCGAATGCGCGCTAGGTGCAGGCCACGTGAAGACGGCATGTAAGCAGTGCCCGTCAGTTGGCGGTTGGCCCTCAACTCGATAAGCACTTGACCACGCTCCTCGGCAAGGTGGTGTGCCAGCGCGACATCGCCAAGGACACCCACAACGTCCTCCATGGGCCAGTCTGCAGGAAGCTGCCACGTCCGACCGGTCCTGGGATCGGATATCGTGACCCACGCATTTTCGTCACCGTTTGCCATAACATGATCTAACCAGATCTAATCGATAGCGTCCAAATCTCTTTGCTTCGTTGGCTGACTTTTCGCTCAATTAACGACATCCAGGAGAGCATGGGAAATCATACCAACACATCACCCACATCCGCATGTGCGGTCGTCTGCGGCGAGGCCGAACAGGCGCCAGATCGACCTGATCTGTACGCAGTCATCACGCAAGACCGTAAAGAACGCGGCACACCAGGTCGGCGGTTACTTGCGCGGGGACCCAGTCGTCCGACGGGATCGGGGACCTCGGCACTGTGCTTTGCGCGGCGTAAATGATCGGGCCGGTTGGCCATGTTGCCCGGGGTCGTGACCGTGGTGCCGTCCGGTCCGTGGCTAGCGCGGTAGGCCGGTGCCGCGCCGGACGGCGCCCTGTCGGCGCGTCCTGGCGTGATTATGCCGTCCTGGGCGCTGCGGCCGTTTGCGGCGGTCGTGGCGCCAGATCCCGGGCTGTCCGTCCCGGGCAGCGGGCTGGGTTCTGGAAGGCCAGGGCGCAGATGTACCTCCGGTGTACCTTAGGTGGACCCCGGCGTGTCGGGCCCAAGCGTTGATTAAGCCTGGCGGACCTTGACCCGGGGTGCCTGCAGGCAGGCGAGCGCAGTCCAGCGGATTCGTGCGGATGGAGTCCGCTGGACGGGCACGGTCTCAGAGGCTGGGAAGAACCGGTGCCGGGCGACGGCCCGGCTGAGGGAGTGTTTCCTGCGGTTATCGCGCTGCGTAGCTATATCGGAATGGGGCTCCGGTAACTGGTCTAGACCAATCGCTCCGTTTTTGACAAGCTGACCGCCCGCCAACTTTCGACCGCCGAGCAAGCACGGAGCGAGCACGCCCGCGAAACCGGGACAAACCGGGCGCATAAAAAATGACCTGGAGTGATAAAACCCCAGGTCAGACCGGGTGCGCCGCCAGGGACTTGGACCCCGAACCCGCGGATTAAGAGCCCGCTGCACCCGAGGCGAGATCGAGCGCGGCGATGTAGCCGAACGTCATGGCAGGCCCGATCGTCGCGCCCGCGCCCGCGTAGCTGTGGCCCATGACCAGCGCGCTTGCGTTGCCCGCCGCGTACAGGCCACCGATGACGGAGCCGTCCTCGCGCATCACCCGGGCCCTGGCGTCGGTGCGCAGGCCGCCCTTGGTGCCCAGGTCGCCTGGAACGATCTTCACGGCGTAGAACGGCGCCTTGGCAAGCGGCGCCAGGTTCGGGTTGGGCCGCACGCGCGGATCGCCGTAGTAGCGGTCGTAGGCCGAGTCGCCGCGGCGGAACTCCTCGTCGTGGCCCGTCCGCGCGAATTCGTTGAACCGCGCGACGGTCTTCGTCAGCGCCGCGGAGTCGACGCCGATCGCGTCGCCGAGTGCGGCGAGGTCCGGCGCGCGGAACACCGCGCCCGCCGCGTACCAGCGGCGCGGGAACGGTCTGCCAGGTGGCCGGCCCGCGAAGGCGTACCGGCCGTGATAGCGCTCGTCAAAGACCAGCCAGGCGGGGATGTGCGGGTTCTCCGGCGCGTTCCCCTCGTACATGGCGTGCACGGCGTCGACATACGGGGCGGACTCGTTCACGAATCGCTGGCCCGCGCCGTTGACAAGGACGCACCCCGGCAGGCTCCGCTCGGCCAGGCAGAAGTACGGTCCGCCCGGCAGCGGGATCGACGGGCCCCACCAGGCGTCGTCCATCAGGTCGACCGCGGCGCCAAGCTCCTGGCCTGCCGCGATCCCGTCGCCGGTGTTCCCGGTCGCGCCGGTCGTCCAGTCGGTGCCGATCGGCGACCGCTGGTACCTGTGCCGCATTTCCTCGTTGCGCTCGAATCCGCCGGTCGTGATCAGCACGCCGCGTCTGGCCCGGATCACCGTCGGCTTGCCGGCCAGGAGCACGCGTACGCCGGTGACCCGGCCGTCGGCGACGACCAGGCCGGTCATCGGGGTGTCCAGCCATACCGGCACGCCGCTCGCGGCGAGTCCGGCGCGCAGCCCCGCCGCCAGGGCCTGCCCGAGGCTGAGCATCCGGTGCCCGAGCAGGCGGCTGCGCGCCAGGCGGCCCGCGACCTTCGCGCCTGCCAGCATGGCGCGCGGATGGCGGGGGCCCAGGCTCAGCCATCGGTAGTCGGCCTGGGTGACGGCCACGCCGGCGGGGACCGGCAGGTAGGGCTTATTAAGGCGGCCGAGTTCCTCGCCGAGCAGCCTCCCGTCGAACGGCACGGGCTCGATGCTGCGCCCGCAGGCCCGTCCGCCCGGCGCCTCGGGATAGTAGTCGGCGTAGCCGGGCACCCACGCGAAGCGCAGCGGTGTCGTCGCGATGACGAGATCCATCATGGCCGCGCAGTGCTCGAGCAGCGCGCGCCGTAGCTCCGCGGGCACCTGGTCGCCCGCCACGTACGCCAGGTAGGCGTCGGCCTCCTCGGGGGTGTCGGCGACCCCGGCGCGGCGCAGCACCGCGTTGCCCGGCGCCCATATCCCACCGCCGGAACGGGCCGTGGATCCTCCGAACGCCCCCGTCTTCTCGAGCACCACGGCGGTCGCGCCCAGGTGCGCCGCGGTCAGCGCGGCCGTCATGCCCGCCGCCCCGCTGCCCACCACGATGATGTCGAACTCGGCGAACGCGTCCCCCTCCGGTGCCGGCTCTGCTGTCATGTCGCCTCCCGCGCTAAAACTAGAACACGTTACAGTTCTGTGGCTCAGTAGATGATGCTCACGTCCGGGGTCAGCGGCACGGCCTGGCAGGCGAGGATGTAGCCGTCGGCCAGGTCTGCCGCCTCAAGCACCGCGTTGTTCGCCATCTCCACCTCGCCGCCGGTGAGCTGGCAGGCGCACGCGCCGCAGATCCCCTGGCGGCACGAGTAGGGTGCCTCGAGCCCTGCGGCGATGAGCACGTCGAGCATCCTGGTGCCGGCCGGCCATGGCAGTACCCGGGTGGTGCCGTCGAGCTCGACCGACAGGGTCGCGGTGACGCCGCCCGTCGTCGGTGTCTCCTCGAACGGGTTCTCCGCCAGGGACAGGAACCGCTCAACCCTGATCCGCTTCGCCGGCACGCCGAGCTGCTCAAGGGCCGCCTTGACCACCGTGAGATACGGGCCTGGCCCGCAGATATAGGGCTCCCACGACGCGTACGGCGCGACCATCGCGGCGATCACGGCGGCCGCCGGAGTCCCCTGTACCGAGTCAAGCCAGTGCACGACGACAAGCCGGCCGCCCGCCGAGGCCACGAGCTTGCGCAGTTCGTCGCCGAAGATCACCGACTGGTCGTTCCTGTTGGCGTACACGAGAGCGACCCGGCCGCGCCCCGCGGCGAGCACGGATTTGAGAATGGAGATGACCGGCGTGATCCCGCTGCCCGCCGCGAACAGCAGGAAGTCGCCGTCAAGCGACGGCGGGCAGAAGGTACCCGCCGGGGGGAGCAGGTCAAGCACGGTGCCGGGCGCGACGTTGTCCAGAATCCAGTTGGACGCGTATCCCTCGGCCGTCCGCTTGACGGTGATCGCCGGCAGGTCTCCGGCGTGCGGCGAGGAACACAGCGAGTAGCACCGCGCCACAGAACCGGTCCGGTCAGAAGGAACGCGGACGGTGATGAACTGGCCCGGGCTGTATGCGAAGGTACCGGCCAGCGAGGGCGGAACATCCAGCACGAGCGACGACGTATCACTAGTCTCCCGGATCACCTTCGCCACGGTTACCTGGTAATGGTCGCGCACTGCTGGTATTTCCCCGTTCATAGGTGGGCGGGGCCACCGCCAGTCGCCCGGACGCCAGCGCGGCGTCTATGCCGTCCCGCAGGGTGCCGCAGCCCTCGACAAGCGCGCCGCGGGTGCCCTCGGCGGCCCGCGCGCGAAACTCCGCGCAGGCCGCGGCCGCCGCCGCGGCCCACTGCACCGACGTGTGCTGCGGGCTGAACTTCGCGACAAGCACGGTCGCGCCGCAACGAGCGCACTCGACCGGCTGCGGTCTTGCGTGGCGCTCGTCGACGCGGACCACGGTGCCGACTGTGCCGCGGCTGCCGTCGTCGGCCATCTCAGCCCGCCTCGGCCGAGTCCTGCGCCGCGGACCGCCTGGCGGCGAGGTTATCCGCGACCTCCGCCTCCCAGCCGGCCACGGGCCGCGTGGTGTCTATCTCGGACTCGTACCTGGCGACCATGTTCGGCTCGATGTCGGCGACGTCACGGTAGAACTGCTCATACCAGCGCCTGAGCTGGTACACGGGGCCGTCCTCCGCGCACAGCAGCGGGTTGTCCACCCGGCTCTTGTGCAGCCAGATCTGCACGTCCTGCTCGAAGCCAATCCCGACGAACTTCGCGAACGAGGCACCGAACCTGGCCGCCTGACCGTCGGTGAGTCCGGGCGGCCGCTTGACGATCACGCCCCACTGCAGCATGAACGAGGTCGGGGTCACCGGATAGTGGCAGTTGATGAGGACGCTTTCCACGGCCATCCCGTTGTAGTCCTGCCACAGGTTGTCGATCATGTAGGAAGGGCCAAAATACGAAGCTTCTGAACGGAGGGTGGTTTCTCCGCCATCCGCATAGTTGGACAGCGCACCGACGTCAGGACGTGCCCGGGTGCGCAGGTACTGCGAGGCGACGGTCCCCTCGAAGACGTTCTTGAAGAAGGTGGGGAACGCGAAATGGATGTAGAAGAAGTGCGCCATGTCCACCACGTTGTCGATGACCTCGCGGCAGTTCGCGCCCTCCACCAGGATCGAGTCCCAGGTCCAGTCGGTCCAGTCGGCGGAGTCTGAGCCCTCGATCCGCGGGATGGTCACGTCGTCGGTCGGCGGGTTCCCCTCCGGGTCGTGCCAGACGAACAGCTGCCCGTTCCGCTCCATGGTGAGCCAGGACCGGGTCCGCGCGGCGGGCGGCACCCGCCGCGCGTAGGGTATCTTGGCGCACCGGCCGTCGCTGCCCCAGCGCCAGTCATGGAACGGGCAGGCGACCTGGTCGCCCTTGACCGTGCCCATGCTCAGGTCGCCGCCCATGTGCCTGCAGTACGCGTCAAGGACGTGTAGCTCACCGGCGGAGTCGGCGAAGACGACCAGTTTGGTGCCGAACGCCTGCACGGCGCGAGGCCGCGGCGGATCGCCGTCGCGGAATTCGTTCGCCAGTCCAAGGCAGTGCCAGCCGCGCGCGAACCTGCCCGGCGGCGTCCCGACGTCGATCGTTCGAGGCCCATCCATACCCATAGACTAGAACATGTTCTAGTCTTGTGGCGATGGGCGGGCACGAGGAAGGACAGCTTGTGGTTGAAAGCGGCGCGTACACAGGGCCGGAACCGGCGGTTATCGCGGCGGTAGCCGACCTGCTACCGGTTTTCCGGCAGCGGGCCCAGGAGACCGAGGACAACCGGATCGTGTCGGCCGAATCGGTCAAGTCACTGGCGGAGACCGGGTTCTTCCGCCTGCTCCAGCCGGCCAGCTATGGCGGACTTGAGGCGGACCCGATCGCGTTCTACACCGCGGTGCGGCTGATCGCGAGCGCGTGCGGATCGACGGGCTGGGTCTCGTCGGTCCTTGGCGTGCATCCGTGGCAGCTCGCCTTGTTCCCGGTGCAGGCGCAGGAGGATGTCTGGGGCGGCGACTCAGGCACCCGGATGTCCTCCTCGTACGCGCCGACCGGGCGGGCGCGCGTCGTTCCCGACGGCTACCAGCTTGACGGCCGGTGGAGCTTCTCCTCCGGCTGCGACCACGCGACCTGGGTACTGCTCGGCGGGATCGTGATCGACGATAACGGCAAGCCCATCGACTTCCGCACGTTCCTGCTGCCCGCAAGCGACTACGCCATCGACGACGTGTGGGACACGGTCGGGCTGCGCGGCACGGGAAGCAACGACATCGTGGTGGACGGCGCGTTCGTCCCCGCGTACCGCTCGCTGAGCTTCACCGACGTCACCAGGTGCGCCTGCCCGGGGCAGGAACGCAACACCGGGCCGCTGTACCGCATCCCCTACGGATCGGTCTTCTCCAACGCCATCACGACGCCGATCATCGGCATGGCGACCGGCGCGTATGCCGCGCACGTGGCCTACCAGCGCGACCGGGTGCGCGCCTCGTACGTGGGGCAGAAGGCGGCGCAGGACGTGTTCGGCCAGGTGCGGATCGCCGAGGCGGCGAGCCTGGTTGACGCGGCGTGGCTGGCGCTCGAGCGGAACATGTCCGAGCTGATGGCCTGCGCTCGCGCCGGCGAGAAGCTGCCAATGCCGCTGCGGCTGCGGATCAGGCGCGACCAGGTGACCGGCACCGGACAGGCGATCCGCGCGGTTGACCTGCTGTTCGAGAACTCCGGCGGCCGCGCGCTCAAGCGCGGCACGCCGATTCAGCGGTTCTGGCGGGACGCGCACGCCGGGCGAGTACACGCGATCAACGACCCGGAACGGGCGCTGTCGATGTTCGGCAGCGGCGAGTTCGGGCACGACGTGCCGCCGGATGCGATGGTGTGAGGCGGTCATGCACACCCATCACGAGCAAGCGGGGGCGGAACGTCCGGGCCGTCATCCGGTCGTCCTGCTGCACGGCGGCGGACCAGGCGCCTCGGGGATGTCCAACTTCGCGCGGAACCTGCCGGTGTTCGCCGAGCGGTTCCGCACCCTGGTCGTCGATCAGCCGGGCTTCGGCAAGTCGGACAAGCCACCGGTGGAGGGCAACTACTTCACCTTCGCCGCGCGGGCGCTCGCGGACCTGCTCGACGAGCTCGGCATCGACCGCGTGCACCTGGTCGGCAACTCGCTTGGCGGGGGGACCGCGGTCCGCTTCGCGCTGCTGTACCCCGAACGCGCGGGCCGCTTGGTGCTGATGGGACCGGGTGGCCTGTCCCTCAATGTGTTCGCGCCGGATCCCACCGAGGGGGTCAAGCGTCTGGCGGAGTTCGCGGCGCCGCCCGGACCGAGCAGGGAGAAGATGGCCGCGTTCCTGCACGCGATGGTCTTCGACCAGCGCCTTGTGACCGACGAGCTGATCGACGAGCGGCACGCCGCCGCGTCGGATCCCGCTGCGCTCGCGGCCATGGCGTCGATGGGCGCCTCGTTCTACGAACCCGCCTTCTTCGAGGACGGCCTGCTGTGGCGGGAGGCGCACCGGCTGCGGAACCACGTGCTGCTGATCTGGGGCCGTGAAGACCGGGTCAATCCGCTCGATGGCGCGCTGGTCGCGCTCAAGCTGATCAGGCGCGCGCGGCTGCACGTCTTCGGTGGCTGCGGGCACTGGGCCCAGCTGGAGAAGTTCGACGAGTTCAATCAGCTGGCGATCAATTTCCTGGAAGGAGGCGACCGATGATCAGATCTCTTGGCTACTTGCGGATCGAGTCGCCCGATGTCGCGGCGTGGCGCGAGTTCGGCGTCAAGATCCTCGGCCTGGTCGAGGGGCGAGGCCCCGAGCAGGGCGCCCTTTACCTTCGGATGGATGATTTCCCCGCCCGGCTGGTGATCGTACCGGGGTCGCGGGAGCGGCTGCTCGCGTCCGGCTGGGAGGTCGCCGACGCGGTGGCACTGGCCGCGGTGGGGCGCGCCCTCGCGGACGCGGGCGTCCCGGTCAAGGCGGCCACCCCCGACGAGCTCGCCACGCGCCGGGTGGGGGAGTTGCTGCGCTTCGACGACCCCGCGGGCAACGCCATCGAGGTGTTCTGCGGTGCGGCGCTCGAGCACCGGCCGGCCGTCAGCTCGTACGGTAACGAGTTCGTGACGGGGGACATGGGCCTTGGGCATGTCGTGCTGCCGGTGCACGGCGCGCAGGACGCCGCGCTCGCCTTCTACACCGAGGTGCTCGGCTTCCGGCTGCGGGACTCGATGCGGATGCCGCCGGAGTTCTTCGGCGGCTCGCCGGGGGACCCGCCGGTGTGGTTCAGGTTCCTCGGCTGCAACCCGCGGCATCACTCGCTCGCCCTGGCGCCGATGCCCGCCGAGGCCGGGATCGTGCACCTGATGATCGAGGTGGCCACCCTGGACGACGTCGGCCGGGCCCTCGAACGGTGCACGCGGCGGAGTGCACCGGTCTCGGCATCGCTCGGCCGGCACGCCAACGACCTGATGGTGTCGTTCTACGTGCGCACCCCCGGCGGATTCGACATCGAGTATGGCACGGACGGTCGGCTCGTCGACGACGGCACGTGGGTCAGCAGGGAGACCACCTCGGTCAGCCTCTGGGGACACAGCTTTGCCGGCCCCGCGGCGCCTTGAAGTCGATGGGCCCTGACGTGGAGGCGGCCGGGTTCCGTCAGGTGCTCGGCCACTTCTGCACCGGTGTCACCGTCATCACCTGCGCGCAGGACGGTCTCCCGGCCGGGTTCGCCTGCCAGGCGTTCGCCGCCCTGTCGCTTGAGCCGCCCCTGGTCCTGTTCTGCCCGAGCAGGTCATCGGCCACCTGGCCGGCGATCGCCAGGGCCGGGCACTTCTGCGCCAACGTGCTTGACGCCGGGCAGCAGGAGCTGGCCCGTCGATTCGGCGTCTCGGGAGCGGACAAGTTCGCCAACGTGAGCTGGTCGCCGTCGCCGTCGGGCGCACCGGTGCTCGCCGGAGCGCTCACCTGGATGGAGTGCGCGGTAGCGGCCGTGCACGAGGCCGGGGACCACTACATGGTGGTGGGCCGCGTCACCGAGCTCGGTCCGTGCCAGCCGGGCCGGCCGCTGCTCTTCTACCGTGGCAGGTACGCGGCGACCGACCAGGCCAGCGCCGACGGCCCGCCCGAGGTCGTCGATACCCTACTCGCCTGGCCGCGCCACGCCGACTGGATGTGACGGGCCTGCGATTCCGGGCTACTGGATTGCTGGAATCACACTGGATTCTCGGGCGTGCTACGGCCCCGTCACCGAAGCCGAGCATGTCGCCGTCGTCCAGACTCGATCCGCCTCCGCCGATAGTGTCCCTCAGCCGAGGTCGGCAAGGATGTTCTTATGCCAGACGAGGACCGTGGACGAGCCGACGCGGTACGTCGAAGCGGGCTTGCCGAACGTCGCGAGGATTGCCGTCCAGTTCGCGAAGCTGGCATCGCCGGGCAGGCCACCGGGATAGCCGGCGGCGCCGGGATAGAGCACGACGAAGTTCGCCGTGGCGCGGGCGGGGCTGTACCAATCCGCGTTCTCCAGCATAGAGAAAGGGCGCACGAGCCCGCCGTCGACTCTCACCGGCCTGATGTTCACTCGCTCGCCGGTGGTCAGCGTGACAACGTTTGATGGCCAGTAGCCTGACAGGCCAGTGGACAGATGATGCGCCTCCAGCCAGGTGGCGAGCTGCTGGGCGTGCGCGGGAACCGCCGGCTTGCTGATCTCAAGCCCGAGTCCGGCCAGGTAACCCAGGAGGACAACGACGAGTGCCGGCACAAACCGCCGCGCCAGCCCGGCGCGCGCCACCAGCGGGCCGAGCAGTCGTCCGGTGAGGGCGGCTCCCAATGGCAGCACGCCCGAGATCTCCCTGGTATTAGCGAGACCCGCGGCGTGCATCCCCACCAGGTAGGCAGCCAGGTTGATCACGATGCCCACGAGCAGAACCTGCGCCACCAGGTCCCGCTCCTTGGGGAAGCGCCACACCGCCAAGGCAATCCCGCAGGCGCCAAGGAAGACGCCCACGATGTGCAGCATGATGAACAGGGCGGTAGCGCTCACCGGCCAGACGAGGAAGTCAGCGCCCGCAAGCAGCAGCAGCCCGTCCCCCGTCATGCCCAGGTTGTGCTGCAGGATCGTCCCGAGCGGTGACAGATTCGTACTGGCGGGCAACGCGTGAAATCCGTGTCGCTCGATAAGGTGCAATGCGAACATCGCCGCCGCTGCCCCGGCAAGGGCGCCGACGCCGAGCGCGATGTCATGCCACTGCGCCGCCAGCTTCTGCCCGGCCGCCATGGCCCGGCCAACGCGGACCGCGCAGACGATGACGAGCGGCAGCACCCCGATATAGAACGCCGTCGGGTCCGCCACCTCGGCCCAGCCGAGGAGCATCGAGGTGACGACCGGGACATACCACCGGGGACGCACCCGGTCCACGATCACCCAGACCAGCAAGACAGGCACCGATGTACCAAAGTGGTCCGGCGACGAGAGCAGGGTGAGCGTCCCGGCGGCGAGTTGCGGGGCGAGCATGATCCCGACCGCGATGAGTATGCGCGCGACCCCCTCGCGCCCAATGGACGTGCCCTTAGCGAGCAGGGCCGCGAGCAGCACCGCGAGCGTGTATGTGAGGGCGGCGGCCACGTGCACCACATCCTGGTTAAGCCCGCGAACCAGCTCCACCAGCATGTACTCAGGCAGTTCGGTGGTGTAGAAGGTGACGTCACCCAGCGTCCAGCCGTCCAGCAGCACGTTGCCATGCAACATGTCCCACGCCTGCAGCGCCTGGGAAGCGCCATCCGAGTTGACGGGCAGGGTCCGGGCCAGCCGCAGGTATACCCCGAATCCCACGACCGCGCCGAGCACCCACGTCGCCGCGATCAGACCACGCCGGGTCAGCTGCGATCCGCTGCTGACCGGAACCGCGAAGCGCGGCGAGTCCTTTCCCAGAGCTGTCCCGGGGGAAATGTCAGGCGGATTCACCGCGCCATTCTTCCATGCCGACTACTAAGAACCTGCCTACGGGCCGCGATTACCGCGCATAACGGGTCGCCTGCCAGGCGCTCGCCGCCCTGTCGCTTGCTCCGCCAATCGGCTTGCATCTCGCGAACGGCGCGCACTACGGTGATGGCGGGCCGTGACTGGCGTTCAGGTGGAGCACCACCGGGGAGCGGTCCCTCGGCCGTGGCCGGGTGAGCCGTGCGCCTGGGCGAGCGTAATCGACGCCGCCCCGAGGGAGCATGCTCATGACCAGCCAAGTATCCGGTGCCGACGCCCCGGCCCGCACCTACTCACGTTCGGCCACCGCGGCGTATGCGGCGGCCATGGAGACCATCGCGGCCGCCGAGCCCGATGTGGCGGCGGCGATCGTCGGTGAACTCGCGTCGCAGCGGCGGCAGCTGAAGCTGATCGCGTCGGAGAACTATGCCTCGCCCGCGGTGCTGCTCGCGATGGGGAACTGGCTCTCGGACAAGTACGCGGAAGGAACTGTCGGTCACCGCCATTACGCGGGGTGCGAGATGGTGGACCGGGTCGAGTCGATCGCCGCCGGGCACGCCCGGGCGCTGTTCGGCGCGGACCACGCCTATGTACAGCCGCATTCTGGCATCGACGCGAACCTGGTCGCGTTCTGGTCCATCCTGGCCCGCCGGGTGGAAGAGCCCGCGCTGCGGGCCGCGGGCGTCAGGCACGTCAACGACCTGCCGGAAGCGGACTGGCAGCGGCTGCGGGGAGAGCTGCACTCGCAGCGGATGCTTGGCATGGCGCTCGACGCAGGCGGGCACCTCACCCACGGGTTCCGGCCGAACATCTCGGGGAAGCTCTTCGAGCAGGCGAGTTACGGTACCGATCCGGAGACCGGGCTGCTCGACTACGACGCGATCGCCGCGCTCGCCAGGGAGTTCCGGCCGCTCGTGCTTCTTGCCGGGTACTCGGCCTATCCGCGCACCCCGAACTTCGCGGTGCTTCGCGAGATCGCCGACGAGGTGGGCGCCACGTTCATGGTGGACATGGCGCACTTCGCCGGCCTGGTCGCGGGCGGCGCGCTGACCGGAGACCTGAACCCGGTGCCGCACGCCGAGGTGGTGACGTCCACCACGCACAAGTCGCTGCGCGGACCGCGCGGCGGGTTCGTGCTGTGCACCGATGAGTACGCACCGTTTGTCGACAAGGGCTGCCCGATGGTGCTCGGCGGCCCGCTGCCGCACGTGATGGCGGCCAAGGCGATCGCGTTCGCCGAGGCACGCCAGCCCTCGTTCGCCGCCTACGCGTCCGCGATCGTCGGCAACGCCAAGGCGCTGGCCGAAGGCCTGCTGCGGCGCGGGGTCCGCCTGGTGACCGGCGGCACGAGCAACCACATCGTGCTCGCTGATGTGGCGGCCAGCTTCGGGCTGACCGGCCGCCAGGCCGAATCCGCCCTACTTGAGTCCGGCGTCGTGACGAACCGCAACAGCGTGCCGCGCGACGCGAACGGCGCCTGGTACACCTCGGGGATCCGGATGGGCACCCCGGCGCTGACCACGCTGGGATTCGGCCCGGATGAGCTTGACGAGATCGCCGACATCTTCACCACCGCGCTGCGCGCCACCACGCCCGCGGGGACCACCGCCAAGGCGAAGTACATCCTCGACCCCACGGTCGCCGCGGCCTGCCGAACCCGCTGCGCGGACCTCCTCACCCGTCACCCCCTCTACCCGGGCATCGAACTCTGACCCACGCGCCTCCGGTAACCGTTCCGTCGCAGCGGTGACCCATTCCGTCGCAGCGCCCTCCCGCCACCTGCCGGATTTATCGCGATAAATACACCAAGATCAAAATAGCGCTGAAGATTTGACCGGCCAGGGGCGGCCAGATCTTCAGCGCTATCGATTTCCAGCCGCATGTCCCCTGTCGGACAGCGGGACTCAGCCTATCGCGCGGATAACAGCAAGATGCGCCACCCGCCAACACCAGGCGCTCGGCCAGTGGCCCCGATGGCGCTAGCGAAGCCGCGATGCCGCCGTGCGCCGCCTAGTACTCGGTCTCGATGGTGTTCAGCGCCTTCTGGACCTCCGCCAGCGGGGTGCGCAGTTGCATCATCTTCAGCATCTTGCCGCCGATTTTGACCTTGCCCTGGGTGAAGGCCTTCTGTCCGTCTAGTTCGCCGCTGTTGACCTTGGCCGCGGTGTCGTAGGACTGGCGGATGGTTACCTCGGCGTTGTCCGCGTCACCGAGACCGGCGGAGACGGTGCCGTCGCCGATGCGCATCCAGTAGTGGATCTCGCCCTCGGGCGCCTCAGAAATCACCATCTGGATGACCGCGTTCTTGCCCTTCATCGCGGTGCGGACCGAATCGTCCCCGGCCACCGCGGTGTTGTAGGCGTCGATCCATTCCGGGGAAAGGTACTTGACCGGCATCGTTGCTCGTCTCCCTCATCGGCTCTCCCGCATGGGCGTAGCGAAACAAGTCTACCAAGCGCTTGCTTGGTAGAGGAACCCCGTCTTCCCTTATCCGGAACGGACCGTGGCGACTCTCCATGAGCGTATTTCTTAAGGAATGATGGTGTTCGGGGCAGAAGCAGCCCGTCTGCCGCATTCGGCTCGTTAGTCTCGGCGTGTGTCCGCTCCGTCGATCGCGTTGCCGGCCGCGCCGATCGCCGAGCGCGGGCCTGACCGCGATACCCAATGGCTGTGGCTGGCGGGGTTGTATTACCTGGTCGCGGCGGTAGCCGTGACGATGTGGCTCTGGCAGGACCCGGCATCTCGAGTCGTCGCGGGCAACCCCTACGACAGCGATCAGTTCGCCTGGTTCTTCCGATACGACGCGACGGCGATCGCGCACCTGCGACTGCCCGCCCTGAGCACGGTCGGCATGAACGCACCGCAAGGCATCAATCTCATGTGGAACACGCCGATGATGCTGCCGGGCGTGCTCCTCGCGCCGCTGACGCTGCTTGCCGGGCCGCAGGCGAGCCTCACCGTGGTGATGACGCTCGGCTTCGCCGGGTCCGCGCTTGCGCTGTTCGCCGTGCTCCGCAGGTGGGGCGCGAGCGGGCTGGCGGCTGGCGTGGGCGGGCTCGTCTACGGATTCTGCCCGGCCCTGATCAATTCCGCGCAGGGCCATTACGATCTGCAGTTCGCGGTGCTACCGCCGCTCATCATCGACGCCGTCCTGCGGTTGATAACCGGGCGCTGCGGGTCCGGGCGGTGGCCCGCGGCACGCTGCGGTGCGTGGCTTGGACTGCTCATGGCCGCCCAGATCTTCATCACCGAGGAACTGCTGTTCGACTCGGGTGTCGCGGCCGTGATCGGTGTGGCGGTGCTCGCCGTCGGCCGAACGCGAGCGGCGGCCGGCCGGATCGGCGACTTGCTGGCCGGCGCGGGCACGGCCATCGCGGTGACCGCGCTGATCGCGGGCTACCCGCTGTGGGAGCAGTTTTTTGGACCGGTCAGGCAGCACGGCAGCCCGTTCACCCCCGACCATTACAAGAACGATCTCGCCGGGTTCGTGCAGCCCTCCGCCACCATGGTGGCGCACACGCATGACAGCGCCGCGTTCGCGGCGGCCTTTCAGGGCCAGCTTCCCGAGTACCTGGCGTACCTGGGCTGGCCGATGCTCATCGCGCTCGCGGCGGTGGCGGCCCTGTTCTGGCGGCTGCCGACGGTCCGCGCCGCGGCGGTCACGTTCGTCGTCCTCGACGTGCTATCGCTCGGCGGGACGCTGCTGGCCGGCGGCCATGAGCACTCGTGGCTCAAGCTGCCCTGGTACTGGCTGCAGACGCTCCCGGTCACCGGCGCCGTGATCCCTGACCGGTTCTCGATCCTCGCGGACGCCGCGGCGGCGGCGTTGTTCGCATTCGGCCTCGACGCGGCTCGAGCTCGGTGGCCGGCGGGCCGCCGGGCCGCGCGGTGGGCCATCGCCGCGGTAGCGCTGGCCGCGATCGTGCCGCTTGTGCCGCGCCCGCTGACCGCGGGCACCGAGCCTGGCGTGCCTGCCGGGTGGACCAGCACGTTCGCGGCGCTCCGGCTGCCCGCCGGCGCGCACGTCCTCGTCCTGCCCATCCCGGTATCGACGTTCACCGAGCCGCTGCGCTGGCAGGCCGACACCGGCATGCCGACCTCGATGTTCGGCGGCTACTTCATGGGCCCGGCCAAGACCGGCCAGGCAGCCACCGACGGCCGCGGGCCGTCGCCTGCGGGCGTGTATCTCAACTGGCTGTGGGCGCAGTCACCGGGCGGCGAAGCGGTGGCGGCCCCCTCCCGTCAGGTCGACCGGCCGCACCCGACTCCGACTCGCGCGCAGCTGCGGGCGCAGTTCGCGGCGTGGCACCCGGCCGCGGTCGTCGCCGTCACCGTCGATCGTTCGGCGCTCGGCCGTTACCTGATCAGCCTGCTCGGGCCGCCGACGGCCGGCGCGGGCGGGGTTCTAGGCTGGCGCCTGCTCCCTGGCTGACGCTTCGCCGCCTTGGACGGATAGCAGCTGCCGCCCTGAGCGGCGGCGATCACGCCATGGCCCATTCTCGGGCTTCCGGTGGGAATACCCCCGGCTATCACGGAACGATCTCGATGGCCGACGATCCCTGCCCGCAGAATACGGCAGGATTCGCCGGCCATTTGCCAATCCAGGATTAGTAACGAGTAACGGGCGCCCCGCCGCGAAACTCCGCGCCGGGACGCCCGCACCGTGATCCGGGTTGGGCTTACATGCCCGCTCCGTTTTCCCTGTGACCGCGTCGTCCGGCGGGAACGCTCCTGTTGTAGCCCCTGCCCCTGCCATTGGCTGGCTTACCGTTGCCGTAGTGCTGCGAGGTGACCGTGTAGGCAACCGCCGTGGCGACGCCGTTGCCGTCCACGGTGACCGTCACCGGGTTCTTCAAGCCGAAGTTCTGGCAGTTCAGGTTGATGAACGAGGCGCTAAGCCGCGCTCCCATGAAGGTGGCGAGGTTGTTGCCGACCGCCGGGACGGGAGAGGCGAAGACGGTCTCCTTGGCCATGTCGAGCTGCAGCCTGGCTGGCTGCAGGTCGACCATGTTCTGGCAGTAGGCCGCCGCGTTCGCGTTCTTGTTCGTCCGGTACGACAGCAGCGGCTGGTCGGTCTCCATCCGGTAGGTGTTGGTCTTGCCGATGCTGAACTGGCCGGCCACGAGCAGTTGCGGGTCGTTGACCGGGAGCAGCGCGCGCGTGCCTGCCTGCTCCTGCCGTGCGCTGAGCGAGTTGAGTGCCTGCGAGCCATCGGTACCGTTGGGGCTGGTGGTGTCGGTCGTGGTGAACGGCGTGCAGCCGAGCGCCGGGTCAACGAAGTGACTGAGCAGTGCGTCGTCGCTGCCGTTCGAGATGACCGTGGAGCCGCCCATCGCGTTCTTGTTCGCGGCCGTGTTCTGCGCCGTCTGCCCGGTCCCGTTGAGCAGGTAGGTGGAAATCACGTTGTCGCTCTGGTCCTGGTCGATGAGCGGGAAGCTCTCGGTGGTCTGGCACGCCTGCCCATCGGTGGCCGTACCGAGCCTCGGGATCCGCAGCCTGCCAATGGCGATCTGGAAGTTGGCGTCCCGGAAGAACGACCGCGCGTTGCAGGCGGAGGTCTGCGCGATGACCGAGTTGCCGAACGCGTCGAGGCAGTTCCCCTGGTACGCGCCCCTGCCTTCGAGCGCGAGGTTGTTGCCGTTGAACCCCACGTTGATGATGACCTGCGAGCCCCGGGGGATCCTGGGCGGCGTCGGCGTCGCGGCCGGCGTGCTGCCCTGCGTGATGACCAGCGGGTCGTAGATCTGGAGCCGGCCGTTCGGCGCCAGGATCGTCGACTCGACGAACGCTTGCTCGGTTGGGTTGGCCTCCGAGCAGCCGTCGCTTAGCTGCCACGGCGTGGCCAGGCCGCGGGCGGTGAGCGGGTGGTTCGGCGCGATGAGCGTGCAGTTCAGCGTGTTGGCCGCCTCGGCGGGCGTCTGGGTCAGGCTGATGGCGTTCCCCGCGGGATCCATCGGAGTCGCCTCGGCGAGATCGGGACGTCCGGCCTCGGGGTTGACCGCGGGTGCGGTCGCCGTGGCGCTCGGAGTCGCCGTCGTCGTTGGCGCGCTCTGGCAGGGCGCTGATGTCGCCGCCGGACTCGCCGATCCGAGTGCGGATGCGGCTGCGGACGGCGCGACGCAGTTGGTCAGTGCCGACTGATTAACCGCAGTGGTGCCACCCCCCGAGACGGCGATGATGATCCCCACGATCGCGGCAAGCGCCACCGGTATGGCGAGGGGAACCGCGATGCGCGCCGTTCGGCCTTGCGGCAGACGGCGTCGCCACGCGGACCGATGCCTTCTTGACATGCAATCCACCTCTGTGTCGTGATCTTTGTGGCGCTCCCGTGGAGACACGGTAGACCTGTCGACCAGTCGGCAAACGGTTATTTCAGAAGGTTTTTGGATTTGTCGCGGAAGGGGGGCGTAATCACCAGTCGACGCCGTCTTAGCCGGCCGCTGCGGTGCCTCCACCTGCGCGCATGCCGCTGAAACGCATTACCTATCGTCCGTCGGACATCACATTACGTAACGATAAATCCCGCCGAATCGTTACGTGACGACGTGAGAATATTTTGCTCCTAACAGGCATTAACGGACCCATCCTCCGACCGGTTCAAACGTCAGCGGTAAAAAATGCGGAGGCGAGCACAAGGCCCAGTGATCCCCGCCGTGCAACTCCGTGACCTGGGAACTCACGCGCACAGCGACCGAACGATCTCCCGGCACCCATTACACCGGGCCGCTACAGCGCGGGCGCGTCTTCCCTGCTGTAGTACGGGACGACCGCAAGCACGCCGAAGGCGTTGGCCGGGGCCTTCAGCAGCCACTGCTCGGCGTGGCTGCCGGGGTTGTACCACAGCAACGAATTGCCTGGCTCGCATCCGTTGCCCGCGTCGATAAGCAGCCGCGCGCCGAGCGCGGTCACGACCAGGTTGTGGGTGTTGCTCGTGCCCGGCACGTTCACGGCCGCGACCGAGCCGTTCGCGGCCTGCTTGTTGAGCTCAAGCGTGCCGCAGGCGCCAAGCGACTGCAGGTAAAGCCCGGAGGTCAGCCGCCAGGCGCCGATGTCGCCCAGATCGGGCCCGGTACCCGTGCGCTGCGGCGTCAGCGCAGCCGGCTTGGCGCCGCTTGCGGGCACCAGCCAGAGCCGGGCGATGCTGGATGACGTCGCGTAGCATGACGCGAGGATGGTCCCCGCGCTCCACCACCGCACCGGCGTGCAGCCCAGTTGCGGGCCGGTGCCCGGCACCGGGAGCTGGCGGATCACCCCGCCGGCGTTGCTGACCAGCCGCAGGCCCTTGGTACCGGGGACCGCGAGCGTCGTGCCGTCGGAGGAGTACACGCCGGCGGTGGAGTACCTGCTTGTGGCCAGGTCCTTGAGGAGCTTGCCGGTCAGGCTGTACCTGGCCAGCGTGGCCGTCAAGCCGTTGTACCTAGCGGCCAGTATGTTCAGCCCGTCGGGCAGGGAATAGCCGATGGCCGACGCCTGCCCCGCCAGACGGAACCGGCTCAGCTTCCCCGTCACCAGGTTAAGCTGTGCCACCTGACCGCCGGTGCCCTCGGAGAGCAGCGCCCTGGTCTTGTCGCCCGACCAGGCAACCAGGCCGGGTGCGAAGGTCGCCGACGCGCGCCAGGTGTACAGCGAATACCGGATGCCGCCCGGGCTGACCAGGTACAGCGTGGTCGCGGCCGGCTTGGCCCGCGTGCTGTTGGTGTACTGCGCGAGCTCCCAGCCGGACCCTACCTCCGCCCACGGCACCTTCGCCTGCTGCACTGTGGCCTGCTGCCGTTCCGTGGTCGCACCGGCGTTCGACCCCCCGGCCATCAGCATCGCGGCGGCGCATACGGCAACGAGCGCGGCAGGCCACCGACCATGCCGCCAAACCTTAGTGAACATCGCAACTCCATCCGTGGATGACCGACTTACTAACTCTCCAAGACGCCGCTACCCATGGATGGGTTGCCAATGGGGCCGCTAGCCGCTCACCTTCTGTACACCGGAGACGGTGCCCTGCGCGGTCGACAGCGCCGAGCCTACCGAGGCGGTGCCGGGTGATGGCCGACTGGATGGCGGTCCAGATCGCCTCGGACACCTTCGGGTAGTTGGCTCCGAACTCGGTCGTGCGCGGCCTGGCGGTCTCGATCTCGTTGGCGAACACCGTGTACTCGGGGCCGTCCTTGACACCCCGCCCGACGAGGAGACACCCGTCCCGGCTGCCCCGGAATGAATCTGTGTTCGGGTATTTGTTTGAGCTTGACCGCTGATACCTGTGTCGGCCATTGTGGCTGGACGGGAAGGCCGATATCGGTGCGACATCATCATCCTTGGAGGAGGGCTTAAATGGCGAGTAAGCGAAAAAGGATTTCAGTTGGGGCGGCCGTCACGGCTGGTCTGCTGTGCGCGGCGACATTCAGTGCGGTCGCCGGAGTGACGGCGGCGGGAGCGGCGACGGCCGGCAGGAAGCCGCTGACCGGTACCGTCATCCCCGCGGCGGCCCGCCAGCATCCGGCCGGCGCGGTCGCGAAGTCCGCCCGGGTGAACTTCGAGCTTGTGCTGCAGCTGCGGAACGTGAAGGCGGCCCAGGCGCTGGTGAAGGCGGTCAGCCTGCCGGGCAGCGCGAGCTATCGGCACTACCTCACCGCGGCCGAGTGGGAAGCCAGGTTCTCGCCCGCCGCGGCCGAAGTGAGCAGCGCCCGCGACTGGCTGGCCAGCGAGGGCTTCACCCTCGGCGCCGTGTCCAAGGACCGCATCACGATCTCCGCCTCGGGTACCGCCGGGCAGATCGAGAACGCCTTCGGCACCGGCCTGGAGAATTACAAGGTGGATGGCCGCACCGTGCGCATGGCCACCCGCGAGATGTCGCTCCCCGCGTCGATCGCCGGCAGCGTCGCGGGCGCCATGGGCATCAACCAGGAGGTCGCCACCGCGGACGCCGCCACCGCGAGCACCGCGGCCACCGAGAGCACCGAGAGCGCGGCGGCGGCAAGCACCAGTCCGTTCCCGCCGGCACCGCCCGCGTTCGTCACGGCCCCGCCCTGTAGCAGTTACTACGGTGCCGAGACCACGAAGGTCACGCCGGCATTCGGCAGCGGCTATCCGTCGACGGTGCCCGACGAGGTGTGCGGCTACAAGCCGGGCCAGCTCCGCTCCGCTTACAGCGTCGGCTCGCACACGGGCAAGGGCGTCACGGTGGCCATCATCGACGCCTACGGCTCCGCGACGATCGCCCAGGACGCGACCCAGTATTTCAAGAACACCGACCCGGGAAACTCATTCGCCAACGCGCATTTCAGCCAGCTTGACGCGACTCCGTTCGACGACGAGGCGGAGTGCGGTGCCTCAAGTTGGGCGGACGAGCAGGCGATCGACGTCGAATCGGTGCACGCCATGGCGCCCGACGCCAACATCCTCTACGTGGGCGCCCAGGACTGCGTCAACGGCCTGTTCAACTCCGAGCAGCAGGTGATCGACAACGGCCTGGCCAATGTGGTCACCAACTCCTGGGGTGACGACGCCGGGGACCTGCTGGATGACGTCGCCACCAAGACGGCCTACGACGACCTGTTCATGCTGGCCGACACCACCGGGATGACCATCCTGTTCTCCTCCGGGGACGACGGGGACGACTTCAACCTCTTCGGTCTCTCCTCCGCCGACTACCCGCCATCAAGCCCGTTCGTCACGGCCGTCGGCGGCACGTCGCTCAAGATCGGAAAGAACGGCAAGCAGACCGGCCAGCTCGGCTGGGCGACCGGCCGCTCCTTCAAGTGCACGGCCAACGTCGAGGGCAGCCTTCCCGGCTGCACGGCGGCCACGGTCAACACCTGGCTTCCGGTGTCGTACGACGGCGGCAGCGGCGGGTTCACCAGCTACAACTACACCCAGCCGTACTATCAGGCGCCGGTCGTGCCCGCCTCGCTCGCGCTGCGCAACGAGGCACTCGACGGCACCCAGCCCATGCGGGTGGAGCCGGACATCTCGCTCGACGCGGACCCGTCCACCGGCTTCCTCATCGGGCTGCACGAGACGTTCGCGAACGGGAAGGTGGCGTATGGCCAGACCCGCTACGGCGGTACCAGCCTCGCCTCGCCGCTACTGGCAGGCGTGATCGCCGACGCGGATCAGGCGTCGGAGGCGGCGGGCGGCGCGGCTGTCGGGTTCATCAACCCGGCCATTTACCGCCTCGATACCGCATCAGGCGCGATCGACGACATCCTGCCCGGCGGCCTGCAAGCCGAGTACCGGGTGGACAACGCCGACAGCTACGTGAGCGCGACTGGCACCCTCCAGTCGTTCCGTGAGCTCACTTATGAAGGTCCCATCACCTACTGCGACGAGACCGGCAACTGCGCGACGCGGACTAACACGCTGACCACGGCTCCTGGCTATGACAGCATGACCGGCCTCGGCTCGATCGGTCCCGATTTCATCACCGACCTGTCCCGCTTCTAGGACGGCGACCAGACTGTCCAGGCGGGGGCTGAAGGGCCCCGCCTGGACAGTCGTCATATTTGGGACGCACGGGGTTTTCGACGACATCTTCCGCGAGCTTGGCCCGTCCGGCGACCTGCACTTCGCCCGCGGCCACACCATGACGGTCTTCTACAACGAGGTGGCGCTCGGCCGCTGGCTTGAGCGGACCGTCAGGGATCTGGGCATCCAGGTGGCCCTCGGCGCCGTGCTTCAGGACGTTGTGCGCAGCGATGCCTCCTGTGACAAGACAGGGCCCCGGGCACTGATGGCCGCGGCCCGAGACGCTGGTCGACCCCGACGGCCGAACTCGCGCTGCTGACCATGCTGTTCATCGGCGGGCGGCGCGACCAGCTAACGCTGAAAGTTGAGCCGGTCATAGCCGGTCAAACTTTCAGCGCTACCGACTTCACCCTTCCAGCGCACCACACACCCACACGCTGGGCATCCTGTGGACGAGGACACCGTCCAACTACGAGAGCTACAGCCAGGTCCTCGCCGCGATGGAGATCATCAACTCGGACGACACGGCCACGCTCTACAAGTAAAAACCCAAACCACCGATCATCGGCGAACGGACCGTGAGTGACTCACGGTCCGTTCGGCATAATGTCATCGGGGGTTTGGCGACGCCGGCGCTTGACCAGAAGCCCCGAATGGGACAATAACGACATGGCGTGGATAGATCTTGAGGGAGCCGTCAACGTTCGCGACGTGGGCGGGCTGCCCACCACCGATGGCGGGGAGACCGTTTACGGCAGGCTGCTTCGCTCGGAGAACCTCCAGGAGCTGACCCCTGACGACGTGGCCAGGCTCGTCGGCGGGCTTGGCCTGACGACGGTGGTGGACCTGCGCTCCACGCTCGAGCTGACGACCGAGGGCCCGGCACCGCTCGACGCGGTGGCAACGGTCAGGCACGCGCATCACCCGGTGCTCAAGGAATTCCTCGACGCCTCTCTCACGATCAAGGCGGCGCTGCTTACCGAGGCGGTCGAGGCGGACAGGAAGCGCTACCCGGATGACATGATGTGCGGGCATTACCTCGGCTACCTGGAAAACCGTCCCGAGGAAGTCATCGGCGCGCTGCGCTCGATCACCACCGCGCCGGGGGCGGCGATCGTGCACTGCGCGGCGGGCAAGGACAGGACCGGCGTGGTTGTCGCGCTCGCGCTGACCGTCGCCGGGGTCATCCCCGAGGTCATCGTCGCCGACTACGCGGCGACGAACGACCGGCTCGAGGCGATCGTCGGCCGGCTGAGCCGGTCCAAGATGTACACCGGCGACGTGAACAGCAGGCCGGTCAGCGCGCACGCCGCGCGCGCGGAGACCATGCGGGCGTTTCTCGAGCAGCTCGGCGCCCGCTACGGCGGCCTGCCCTGCTGGCTCGACGATCAGGGCTTCACGGCCGATGAGGTCACCGCGCTGCACGCCAGGCTCAGGCAGGCGTGAGCGCGGTGGTCAAGGCCTGCCTGGTCGACGTGTGGCAGACGATCCTCTCCGGTGATTTCGAGGCGCGCATCGCGTCACTGACGGCGTACGCGGGGGTGGATACCGAGGTCTGGCTGGCGGAATGGCTCAGCACCGCCGTCGAACGAGACCGGGGCGACGTGTCCGTCGCCGATTCGGTCGCGCAGGCGTTGCTTGTCTGCGGTGTCGAGCCACGGCCGGAACTGATCGACGAGCTCATGCGCCAGGACGCCGAGGCCCTGCGCGACACCGTCCGCCTCTATGACGACTCCGTGCCGTTCCTCGCGGACCTGCGGTCGCGTGGAATCCTGATCGCCCTGGTCAGCAACTGCGGCGACACCACCAGGCCCGTGCTCGACCATCTGGGCGTCTTCCCCCTCGTCGACGTGACGATCCTCTCCTGCGAGGTGCGCTCGGCGAAACCCTCGCCGGAGATCTACCTCGCCGCCCTCGAGGCGCTGGGCGTCGCGGCCGCCGACGCGGTGTTCATCGACGACCAGCACGGCTACTGCGCCGGCGCCGAGGCCGTCGGCGTCCGCGCCATCCAGATCACCCGCCACGAGAGCCCCGGCCTGCCCGCCACCGCGCCGGACTTCCCGATCGTCCGTTCCCTGCTAGAGGTAGCCCCGCTCCTGTGAGTTCGGCAAGGCCGCGGCTTCCTGTGCTCCGCCGGTGTGCCGAGCCGGCCAGACAAGACCGTCCGGCTTTGCGCTAGGCCCGCTATGGCAGGCTTAGGGTCATGACGATTGGCGCGAAGCCGCACGTGGTGGTGGTCGGGGGCGGGATCGCCGGTCTCGCGGCCGCCTTCTTTCTCCGGGACGAGCAGGTCAGGGTCACGGTTCTCGACGGCTCGCCGAGGCTGGGCGGGAAGCTGTCCGCGTCCGACGTCGCCGGGGTGTCCATGGACGAGGGGGCCGAGGCTCTGCTCGCCCGCCGCCCCGAGGGCATCGCGCTGATCACCGCGGCCGGCCTCGGCGACGACCTCGTCCCGGCCGGCGTCACCTCGAGCGCGATCTACTCCCGCGGCGTGTTCCGTTCGCTGCCCCGCCGCCAGTTCATGGGCGTGCCCGCGGACGTCGACGAGCTAGCGACCACCGAGGTGATCTCCGCCGAAGGTGTCGCCCGCGCCCGCGACGAGTCGCCGCGACCAGCCGAGGATGGCGACGTCTCGGTCACCGAGTACATCGGCTCGCGGCTCGGCGTCGAGGTCGTCGACCGGCTCGTCGACCCACTGCTCGGCGGCGTCTACGCCGGCCGCTCCGAGGACCTCTCCTTCCAGGCCACCCTCGCCCCCCTAGCGGCCGCCACCCACGAGTACCCGCTGCTGACGGAGGCGGCGGCGTCGCTCGCTCCGCCCCGCCCGGGAACTTCTCCGGATAACAGCAAGATGCCGTCAGCCGCGGTACCGCTTATCCCGCCCCGTCCGGCCCCCACTCCCGATAACAGCAAGATGCCGTCGGCAGGCGACTCGCCTTCTTCCGGCAGCGGCGCCAAGCCCGCGCCGATCTTCGTCACGCTCACCACCGGACTTGGCTCACTGCCCGAGTCCGTGGCTAAGGCGTCCGGCGCCGATGTTCGCGTCAACGCGATGGTTCGCGAGCTGACGCGCACCGAAACCGGCTGGCGTCTCACCATCGGGTCCGCGGCCGCCCCCGAGTACCTCGACGCCGACGCGGTGATCGTCGCCACCCCCGCCGCCCCGGCCGCGCGGCTGCTGAAGGGGATCGCGAACGAGGCGGCGGCCCAGCTCGAGCGGATACCGTATGCGTCGATGGCCATCGTCACGCTCGCCTTCCGGGCCGAGGATTTCCCGGCGCAGCAGCGCAGCGGCTACCTCGTGCCCGCCGTGGACGGTCGCGCGGTGAAGGCCGCCACGTTCTCCACGATCAAGTGGCCGCACCTGGCCAGGGCAGCCGATCCCAAGCACCCAGTGCACATCGTCCGCTGCTCCGTCGGGCGCAGCGGCGATGTCGCCGTGCTCCAGCGTGACGACGGCGACCTGGCCGACCTGGCCGCCGCCGACCTGGCCGCCGCCGTCGGGATAACAGCAAGAAGCGTCGCGCAGCGAGTCACCCGCTGGGGCGGCGGCCTGCCGCAGTACAACGTCGGCCACTTGGACCGGGTGGCCCGCATCCGTGCGGCCGTCGCGGCGCAGCCGGGACTCGCCGTCGCGGGCGCCGCCTACGACGGAGTCGGCATCCCCGCCTGCATCGCCACCGCCCGTTCGGCCGCCGACCAGATCATCGCCCACCTGGTCGCATCCAGCCACGCTGGCCCCGGCGGCTAACGCCCGGTCGAGCGGATAACAGCAAGAAGCGGACCGCAACTCCTGTGAAACCGCGCGTCTCGCCTCAACGCTGAATATCTAGCCGGTAATAGCCGGTCAAATCTTCAGCGCTAGTCCCGGCAGCGGATAACAGCAAGAGGCGCGGAGCGCTTGGCGCTGAGGGGGCGAGCTGAACGGGATGGGCGGAGTTACGGGACCGTTCGGTATCACTAGAATTTTGGATTATGACTGACGACGAGAAGCAGCGGCTCAAGGCGCGGGAGCTCAACGAGCTTGTCAGGTACACCATGTGGGCGGTGTTCCGTGTATCGGACAGGGACGCGCTCGACGGCGGGCGCGAGGACGCGGCGGTCGAGCTCGCCGACGTGCTCGACCAGGCCAATGGCAAGGGGATCGTGACGCGCGGCTGCTATGACCTGCAGGGGATGCGCGCCGACGCCGACTACATGCTCTGGTGGGTGGCGCCGACCTCCGATGAGCTACAGGAGATGTACGTAAACTTCCGCCGCACCAAGCTCGGGCGGGCGTCCGAGCCGGTGTGGTCGGCGATGGCGCTGCACCGTCCCGCGGAGTTCAACAAGGGTCACATACCGGCGTTCCTCGCCGAGGAGGAGCCGAAGAACTACGTGAGCGTGTACCCGTTCGTGCGGTCGCTCGACTGGTACCTGCTCGACCCGGCGGAGCGCCGCCAGATGCTCGCCGAGCACGGCATGATGGCGCGCGAGTACCCCGACGTCCGGGCGAACACGGTCAGCTGCTTCTCGCTCAACGACTACGAGTGGATGCTCGCGTTCGAGGCCGACGAGCTGCACCGGATCGTTGACCTGATGCGCCACCTGCGCGGCGCGGAGGCAAGGCGGCACACCCGGGTCGAGATCCCGTTCTACACCGGCCGCCGCAAGCCGGTCGCCGAGCTCGTCGCGGCCCTCGCGTAATAGCGACGGCCCCGAAATGATGGACCGGGGCAGGCTGGAGGCCTTCAGCGATGGCGTGTTCGCGGTCGCCATCACGCTGCTCGCCCTCGGCCTCGCGGTCGCCGGGCCGGGCCACGGGACGCTCACGCACCAGCTCGAGCAGCGCTGGCCGGGCTTTGTCGCCTACGTGATCAGCTTCTTCACGATCGGCATCGTCTGGGTCAACCACCACGCGCTCGTGTCTAACATCAAGGTCACCTCTCGGCCGCTGATGTTCCTTAACCTGGTGCTGCTGATGTTCGTCGTCCTGGAACCGTTCGCCACCGGTACGGTGGCCGACTACCTCGCGCACGGCGGGTTCGACGCGCAGGTCGCCGTCGCGGTGTACGGTGGCACGCTGCTTGGCATGTCGGTCGGCTTCGGCTCCATGCTTGAGTGGTCGCTCGGCGAGGGACGCACGTACGTTCCCGTGCCGAGGGACCGGCGCTGGCTGGCCAGGCTCCGGTTCACCTCGGGCGGGTTTGTCTATCTGGCGGTCATCGGCATCGCGTTTCTCAGCGCGCCGCTGGCGCTCGGCATCACCGGAGCGGTTGCCGTGTACTACGTGTTCGAGCGGACGCCGGCGATCGCGAAGCCGGACGACTAGCTGTCGGCGGGTGAGTCGGCTGGGGAGGAGCCCGCCTGGCGACCTGGTCGGCTGAACCGGCGGCGGCCCACGTACGCGAGGCCGCCGATCAGCGCGATGATCGCGGCGAACGGCGCGACCGCGCCGATGATCGCGAGCAGCCAGGACACCGACGTGCGGAACGCGTGCCAGCCAGCGACAAGGCCGTTGACCAGGCCCGGGGTGTGGGTCGGCTTGGCCGGCTTGGGCGCTGCCTGCGGACCGAGGATGGTGAGCGTCACCGTCGCGTACGAGGTCTCGTGGTTCAGTGCGCTCTGCTGAGCCTGCATCGCCTCAAGGTCTGACTCTTCCGAGTTGATCTGATCCTGCACGCTGAGCAGGTCTCCGACCGTTCCGGCATGAGTGAGCAGCGTCCGAAGCTGGGCGATCGCCGCCTCATCCGAGGCGACCCGGCTATCGACGTCGGCGACCTGCTCGGTCACGTCCTGGGTCTGCTGCTGCAGGGAAAGCCGCGTGCCGAGGCTGGGCAGCGTGAGGTCGTGCAGCGCGACGGAGTACAGAGCCACCGGGATCTTGAGCTCGACCGTCGCGGTGGACTCGTTCGGGTGGTTCGGGTCGCTGCTCGCGTTCTCCGACGAGACGTAGCCGCCTTCGCTCGTGGCGATCGCCGTAGCGCGGGAGATCGCCGCGCTGACGCTGTGCGCTCGCACGGTGAGGCTGGCCGTGTAGATGAGCTCTTGGCCGTTCGCGACCAGCTTGGTGGCGCTGGTGGCCTGCTCTTGGCCGGCACCGAACGCCGCACCGGCTGCCGCGGGCGCCGCGACCGACACGCTGGATCCAGCGGCGCTGACGGCCAGGCCGTTGGGGGCGCCCGCCGCGCTCGACGCCGAACTGGCGCCGCTTGAGCAGCCGGCCAGCGTCGCAAGCGTCGCGATCGTGATGAGGGCAAGCCCAGGGGCGGCGACGGCGAGCCGTCTGCGGCCGGTGACGTGTCTTCGGGCGTGGCGGCCGTGGCGCGCGATGCGCCGGGAAGGTCTGTTCAGCATGTCCCTTTGACGGCAGCGAGAGCACGCTCGGTTGCGGGTCAAGGTCACGATTGGGGATCGGCAGCGTGCTGCGATGCCCGTACCTGCGCCGCGTTCCGAATGCGGAACAATTGGCCAGGGCGGCCGGCAGGAGCTGCCGATAATTATCGGCATGCCTTCTAGTTCCTCGCCTGCGGGACACGGTGACCGCGCTCGTCGGGCTCGGCGGTCTCGACGAGCTGCACGCGCTGGCCCGTCAGGCGGTCAGGGAGGTGCCGGGTCTCGTGTCGGCCGAGTTCTTCACGTCGGCGGGCCTCGATATTCTCGTGGCGCACGCCGGACTCGTGCCGCCGCTGGTCAGGCCGGCGCAGGCGTATCTCCTGCTTGAGGCGTCCGGGCCGGGCGCGCTCGACAACCTGGCGGACGTCATCGGCGAACGGGACGCTGCCGTCGGGGAGTCGGCGGCTGACCGCGCCCGGCTCTGGTCCTACCGGGAACGCCACCCGGAGGCGGCCGGGTTCCTCGGCGTCCCGATCAAGCTTGATGTCTCGGTGGAGCGCGCGCTATTCGCGAGGATTCGCTCCGCGCTTGACCCGTCCGCCACGCTGAACCCGAACGTCCTCCCGCGCTTACCAGGCCGCTCCGGCAACGGATGCCACGAGACTCGGCGCAGTAGTCGGGCTCAGGGCGTCGGGCTCAGGGCGTCGCGCGCAGCGCCGCGGGCGCGTCGGCGGGTACGGCCGGGTTCTTCGGTGGGACCGGGGCGACCCGCCGGTACAGTGTCCCCATCGTCGGCCGCGGGTCTGGATCGCCATAGTTGGGCCACAGCGACATGGCCCGCTCCGCCTGGGCAGCGATCGTCAGGGACGGGTTCACCCCCAGGTTAGCTGAGACGGCCGACCCGTCCACGACGTGCAATCCCTCGTGGCCGTAGACCCGTTGGTAGGGATCGATGACACCGCTGGCGGGCGAGTCACCGATGGCGCAGCCGCCGATGAAGTGCGCTGTGGTCGGGATGTTGAACAGGTCGAGCCAGGTGCCGCCGGCCATCCCGCCGAGTTCCTCGGCGAGCATCCGCACCGCCCGGTGTGCCGCCGGGATCCAGGCCGGGCTCGGCTCGCCGTGACCGAGCCGGGCGCGCATGGTCCAGCCGAGCGGCGAGCGGCGCGCCGTAACCGTCACCGAGTTATCCCGTGTCTGCATAGCGAGGGCGATAACTGTCCGCCTGGACCAGTTCCGCAGGTTCGGCAGGCGGCCCATGTCCCATGGCCGGGTCGCCAGCAGGCCGAGGAACTTCGCCCAGCGCGGCACCCGGCCATCCCCGTCGATGAGGATCGTGCGGAGGATCCCCATGGCGTTGGAGCCGGGCCCGTAGCGGGTGGGCTCGATATGCGTCTGCTCGTCGGGGTGAAACGAGGAAGTGATCGCCAGCCCCCGCGAATGGTCGTCGCCGCGTGAACGGAACCGCTCGACCCCGAGGATGGCCTCGGAGTTGGTGCGGGTCAGGGCGCCGAGCCGGTCAGACAGGCCAGGTAGCCTGCCGGTTGCCTTCATCCGGTGCAGTAGTTTCTGCGTCCCGTAGGTGCCGGCGGCGAATACGACCTGGGTTGCGGTGAACCTTCGCCGACGCATGCGGGCGGAGGCAGTGGAGACGACGTCGACGCGGTAGCCGCCGCCCGTTGCCCGCACGGCGGTGACGGTCGTCAGCGGGAAGATCTGGCCGCCCGCGCGCTCGGCCAGGTAGAGGTAGTTCTCCGTCAGCATGTTCTTCGCGCCGGACCGGCAGCCGGTCATGCACGAGCCACATTCCGTACAGGTCACGCGGCGCGGGCCGGCGCCGCCGAAGTAGGGGTCGCCGGTCTCCTCTCCGGGCCGGTCGCCGAAGTAGACGCCAACGGGGGTGAGGTGAAACGTGTGTTCCCGGCCCATCCGGCGGGCGACATTTCGCACTGCGGCGTCCGCCGGGGTCATGGTCGGGTTGACGGTCACGCCAAGCATCCGCTTCGCCTGGTCGTAGTGGGGTGCCAGTTCGGCCCGCCAGTCGGTGATGTGGCGCCACTGCGGGTCGTCGAAGAATGGCCGTGGCGGCTCGTACAGGGTATTCGCGTATATCAGCGATCCGCCGCCGACGCCCGCCCCGCCCAGCACGAGCACGCGGGCACCCTGCTGGCCTCGCAGCAGGTGGATGCGCTGGATACCGGTCAGGCCAAGGAATGGCGCCCACAGGTAGCCGCGGGTTCGCCAGGAGTTCTTCGGCAGTGCTCGGTGCCGCTGCCGCGGGGCATCGCTGGCGGGGTCGTCGAAGCGCCGCCCAGCCTCCAGGACGGCAACCCGGTAGCCCTTCTCGGCCAGCCGCAGCGCCGCCACGCTCCCGCCGAACCCCGATCCGATGACAACCACGTCGTAGTCAAGGCCGCCCATAACGGCAGGCTAAACTACGGCCCGCCTGATAGCTACCCGCTAGTAACAAGTTTCTCGCGCACGCGTTCCAGGCCGGCTGGAACGCTGAGATCTCTTCGCCCGCGCGCTCTTGCTACCGCTGTAGGCCTGATCGATGACCTGCTGAAGGCCGCGCCGGGGCGGACGCCCGGGGCAGCGGGCAGCCGCACGCGTCCGGCTGCGCGAAGCCGGGGTTGCCCTGGAGTGAGTATGCCCGGTATTATGCTGAGCATGATGTCGGGCATGGTGAAGTAATGAGCGTCCCGCACGTGCTGCTGGCGCTGCTGTCGCAGGGGCCGAAGTACGGGCTGCAGCTGCGCGAGGAGTTCGAGGCCGGGACCGGTGAGGTGTGGCCGCTGAACGTCGGCCAGGTGTACAAGACGCTGGGCCGGCTGGAGCGCGATGGGCTGGCCGAGTCCGACGGGACCGGCCAGGAGGGGACGCAGAAGCGCTACCGGATCACGGCCGACGGCCGGGAGGCGCTGGCGGCCTGGCTGCGCACGCCGCCGGACCTGACCTCACCGCCCCGCGACGAGCTGGTGATGAAGGTGCTGGTGGCGGCGCGGGTGCCGGGCACCGACGCGCATGAGGTGATCCAGGCGCACCGCGTGTACCTGCTCGAGCTGATGCAGCAGTGGACGCGGCTGAAGGAGGGGGAGGCCCGCGATGACCTGAGCCTGGCGCTGGTGGTCGACTCCGAGCTGTTCCGGCTTGACGCGGTGATCCGCTGGCTGGACGCCGCGGAAGTGCGGCTGGCGCGGGCCGCCGCCGAGCCGCCCCGGCCCGCTTCCGCCCCGGCTCCGGTTCCGGCTCCGCAGCTTCGCCGGCTGGGGGCCAGGCGATGAGTCGGCCAGGACAGGGCGGGAGCGAGGTGAGCGTGCTTGAGCTGCGCGGCGTGTCGAAGACCTACGGGCAGGAGCCGACCACGGTGCACGCGCTTGCCGGAGTCGACCTGTCGGTGCGGGCCGGGGAGATGATGGCGGTGATGGGGCCGTCCGGGTCGGGCAAGTCCACGCTGCTGACCATCGCCGGGAGCCTGGAGGACCCCACCAGCGGGGAGGTGCTGGTCTGCGGCATGGCGCTGGCGGGGATGCCGCGGGTGCGCAAGGCCCGGCTGCGGCGCCGGGTGATCGGGTACGTGTTCCAGGATTTCAACCTGCTGCCCGGGCTGACCGCCGCCGAGAACGCCGCCTTGCCGCTGGAACTGGACGGCGTCCCGGTGCCGAAGGCACGCGCGGCCGGGCTGGCCGCGCTTGAGGCGCTCGGGGTGGCCGGCCGGGCGGGCTGGTTCCCCGACCAGCTGTCCGGCGGCGAGCGGCAGCGGGTAGCGATCGCCCGCGCGGTGGTGGGGGACCGCCGCCTGCTGCTGGCCGACGAGCCGTCCGGCGCGCTGGACTCGGTGAACGCCGGCGAGGTGATGCGGCTGCTGCACGAGGCATGCCAGCGGGGCGTGGCCGCGGTGGTGGTGACCCACGACGCGCAGCTGGCCGCCTGGGCCGACCGGATAGTGCTGCTGCGCGACGGGCGGATGACCGGCCACACCACCCGGCCGCCCGGCCCAGAATCCCTCCTTATGCCCAGGCAGACCCAGTGAGCACCGCGCTGCGCGAACCCCCTGACCTGGACTCCGACGCCGGCAGCGGCATCGTCGCCCGCCGGGCGGTGATCCGCTGGGGCTGGCGGCTGTTCCGCCGCGAATGGCGCCAGCAGCTGCTCGTGCTCGGGCTGCTCACCGTGGCGGTCGCGGCGACCGTCTGGGGTGCCAGCGTCGTCACGAACTCGCAGATCCCGCCCGGCTACCCCACGTTCGGCACCGGTGCCGCGCGGGTCACGCTGCCCGGCGCCGATCCGCACCTGACCGCCGACATCGCCGCCATCGCCGGCCGCTGGGGGTCGGCTGATCTCATCGAGGAGCAGAACATCACGGCTGGCACCAGGCATTCGGTGCAGCTGCGCGCCGAAAGCCCGCACGGGCACTACAACTCTCCGCTGCTCGGCCTGGTCAGCGGAACGTACCCGTCCGGGCCCGGTCAGGTCGCGCTGACCAGCGGAGTCGCGGCCCAGTACGGCGCGCACGTGGGCGGCACCTGGCACGCGGCCGGCCCGACCTGGCAGGTGACCGGCATCGCGGTGGACCCGAGCAACCTGGCGGACCAGTTCGCGCTGGTCGCCCCGGGCCAGCTCCGGCATCCCAGCCAGGCGAGCATGCTGCTCGGCCCGGCCGCGGCCCAGGAGATCGGCGCCGACATAACGGTGCCCGGTGTCCCGGCGGCAACGGTGTCGCTTCCCACGCAGCAGGTGAGCGGGGTCTCGCAGGCGGTGTTCATCCTGGTGGTGGAGGTACTCGGGCTGGCGTTCATCGGCCTGGTATCGGTCGCTAGTTTCTCCGTGCTGGCCCAGCGCCGGCTCCGCGCCCTCGGGCTGCTCGGCGCGATCGGCGCGACCGAGCGCAACCTCCGCCTGGTCATGATCGCGGGCGGCCTGGCCGTCGGCGCGACGGCCGCGCTGGCCGGGGCGGTCCTCGGCCTCGCCGCCTGGATCGCGTACGCGCCGACGGTGCAGGCGGACACCGGCCATCTGGTGGACGCGGCGCACCTGCCGTGGTGGGCGTTCGCCATCGGGATCGTGCTCGCGATCGCGACGTCGGCGCTGGCGTCCCGCCGCCCGGCTAAGACGATGGCCGCGGTCCCGGTGGTGGCCGCGCTGTCCGGCCGCCCCGCGCCGCCCAGGGCGGTGCACCGGTCCGCCCTACCCGGCGTCATCGTGCTCGCGGCCGGCCTCGCGTGCCTGGCGTCCGCCGGCGGCCTGAACGGAGTGGCAGGCGACGATGGGTCGGGCGGTGGCGGCGGGGGCAACGGGCACGCGCTGTTCCTGCTGGCCGGGCTGGTCATCACCATCACCGGGGTCTGCCTGCTCGCCCCGCTGGCCATCAGCGTGCTGGCGGCCGGGGCGGGCTCGCGGCTGCCGGTCGCGATCCGGATCGCGCTGCGCGACCTGGTGCGCTACCGGGCCCGGTCCGGTGCCGCGCTGGCGGCCACCACGTTCGCCGTGCTCCTGGCCATGGGGATCTGCATCGTCGCCGGCATCAGGTTCGACAACCCGCTCAACTGGATCGGCCCGGACCTGTCAAGCAACCAGGTGTTCATCCCTTCGGAGCTGAGCTCGGGCCCCGGACAGATGACGCAGCCAAGCGGCGTCCAGCTCGCCGCCCTGACCACGCGAGTGAATGCTCTCGCCGCCAGCCTGCACGCGCCCGCGGTGCTGCTGGAATCCACGAGCTCGCTGTACCAGGTTGGCCTGCCGGCACACGGTGTGCAGAATTTCACCGGCACCGTGTACGTGGCCACCCCGCAGTTGCTGGCCACGTACGGCATCAAGGCCAGCCAGATCGCGCCAGGAACCGACATCCTCACCATGCGGCCAGGGCTGGCGGGCCTGCCGCACCTGGAGCTGATCTCCTGGGACAACGGCTTCGTCAGCGACGCTTCCAGCCTCCCGCCCGATCCCGGCAGCGCCGACGGTCCGCCCTGCACGCTGAGCAACCTCTGCCTGGCCAGCCCCGCGATCCAGACGGTCAGCAGCCTGCCAAGCGGCACGTCGGCGCCGAATACGGTGGTCACCGAGTACGCGGTGAGCAAGTACCACATGCAGACCCAGCTGTCCGGGTGGCTCCTCCAGGCTCCTGCCCCGTTCACCGCCGCGCAACTGGGCGCCGTACGGCAATTCGGGAACGCCAACGAGGTGCAGGTCCTGACCGCAACCTATAACCCGAGCCTCGCCGACTTCACCGACGCGGCCACCGCGCTTGGCATCGTGATCGTGCTCAGCGTGCTGGCCATGTCCGTCGGCCTGATCCGCAGCGAGACCGCGCCGGACCTGCGCACGCTCACCGCCACCGGCGCCAGCGGCATGACCCGGCGGACGATCACCGCCGCGACCGCCGCCGCCCTCGGCCTGCTCGGCGCGATCCTCGGCACGGCGGGCGCGGTGATCGCCGCGATGGCCTGGACGCACAGCGGCCTGACCGCAACGGCCGGCGGCGTGCCGCCAAGCGACCTCCTGATCCTGCTGATCGGGCTGCCGCTGGTCGCCGCGATCGGCGGCTGGCTATTCGCCGGGCGTGAGCCGCCGGCAGTCGCCAGGCAGCCGCTCGAGTAAAACCTGCCCGCGAGTCACCCCGCTGGCGATCATCCGCCGGTCTGCGCAATCGACACCGTCGCGCCGGCCATCCTTGATGGCATGGCCGAGGATCTGCGCGTGAATGGCTGGCTGGTGATCCCGGCCAGCGAACTGCGCGAGCGTTTCTCCCGGTCCTCGGGCCCCGGCGGGCAGTCGGTCAACACCACGGACAGCCGGGTGGAGCTCTCGTTCGACGTCGAGCGGTCGCCGAGTCTCCCCGAGTACGCGCGGGAACGCGCGCTTGAACGGCTCGGCAGCCGGCTGACCGACGGCGTGCTCACCATCGCCTCTTCTGTCGAGCGCAGCCAGCTCATGAACCGTGTCGCGGCGCGCGCCCGGCTGACCGCGCTGCTGCGCGACGCGGTCGCGCCGCCGCAACGACCCCGCGTCGCGACCAAGCCGAGCCGCGGTGCCAGGGAGCGTCGGCTAGAGGCCAAGCGCCAGCGCGCGCAGACCAAGCGCAACCGACGCTACGAGGGCGGCGAGTAGTAGCTACTCGGCAGGCTCAAGCGTCAGCGAGACCGAGTTGATGCACCACCGCTCGTCGGTCGGCGTGCCGAATCCCTCGCCGGTGAACACGTGCCCGAGGTGCGAGTCGCACCGCGCGCACCGTGCCTCGACCCGGGGCATGCCGAACGACCGGTCCTCGATCAGCGTGACCGCGTCCCCGTCGGTCGGCTGGTAGAAGGACGGCCAGCCGCACCCCGAGTGGAACTTCGTGTCCGACCTGAACAGCTCGTTCCCGCACGCCTTGCACTTGTAGACGCCCACCGTCTCGGTGTCCGTGTACTTACCGGTGAACGCCCGCTCGGTCCCGGCCTTCCGCAGCACCGCGTACTCCTCGGGGCTGAGAAGCTCCCGCCACTCCGCGTCTGTCCGCTCTACCTTCTCCATGCCTTCCTCCATACCTTCGAGGTTAAGTGATCAGCGCGGTCGAAGCCCTGGCCAGCCCACAACGCGCGCAGGGCCGCCACGTATTCCGCTGCCCGCGCGCCCCGCCGCGCCATGACCGCGCCTGACCCGGTGAACTCCGCGGGCAGCCAGCCGTTACCGATACCCAGGTCGTGCCGGCCGCCTGACAGCACGTCCACGGTGGCCGCCTGCTTGGCGAGCAGCAGCGGCGAGGCGAACGGGTGGTTCACGACGGCCACCCCGAGCCTGATCGTGGAGGTCGCCGCGGCCAGGTACCCGAGCGAGACCATCGGGTCAAGCACCGACCGGTACACCGGCGCGAGCTCGGCGTCGGCCGGCGCGAGCAGCCGCTGAAACGTCCAGAGCGACCGGTACCCGAGCCGTTCCGCTCGCTGCCCTAGTTCCGTCAGGTTCCGTGGTGTCGCCCACGCGCCCGACACCGGCGCACCGAATCCGATATCCATGATCACGACCATAGCGAGTCGCCGCTTGGCCGGAATGTTGGGTCAGCTGGGGTTCACGCTGAAGTCGCTGAAGCCAAAGGTCGCGGGGCCGTTGGTTGAGACGATCTCCACGCCGTAGTCCACCTGGAGGAGCGTGGAGTTAGCGGGTTCCCAGCCCTTGTCGATGAGCCACTGGAAGAACGGAAGCAGGTTCAGCGTCCCCGAGGTGAGGTTCGAGTCGGCGACGAAGGAGACCAGGTTGTTGTTCCCCCGCCACACGGTGTAGGACTGGCCACCGAAGGTCGCGGACGCCATGGGCGAACCGCCGGGTATCTGGCCGTGGTTCTCGGTCCAGATCATCACCTCGTCAGCGCCACCGGAACCCGCGAGTCCGTTGAGCCAGATGTCGTAGGCGTCCTCGAAGGTCCCGGAGTTGGGGCTGCTTTGGGCGAATGTGCTTGTGACCGAGTTCAGCGAGCTGATTTCCGGCGAGTTGTCGAACATGTAGTGCGAGTTCGGGTAGGTCTTCACGCCTCCGCCGTCGTCGGCCACCGTGGCGTTGACGAACCAACTGCTCGCGGAACAGGCGGACAGGGTCTGCGATATGCCGCCTCCGCCGGCGTTCCACATGTTGTTGGCGACGGTATACGAGCCCAGGTTCTCGCTACCGAAATTGGCCGACGTGGTGAATGACGGGTTGGTGCACGCGCCGCTGCCGCCGGCAGGTGCCGAGGGGGTGGGGCTCGCTGCGGGCTGCGTGGGCGAGGACGACGCGGCGACGGTCGAGGGCGACGGCGATGCGGAATGGCTGGCCGTTGCCGTGGCGTGCTTCGTCGCCGTGGCACCCTTGCCGGCCGTGGCATGCCTGGGCACGTAGGCCTGAACGGGCTGGCCTATCGGGACGGGAAGGGCCGTCGCCGCCAGGGCCACGCTGCCCGCTCGGGGCAACGAGATCACCGCCTTCGCGTTCAGTTCGTCCGCCGCGGTGAGCGCGGGATGTCCGCCTCCCGCGTCGAGGAAGCCGATGGCGGCGACACCGCCGGCCAGCGTGGTGAACGCAAGCAGCGCGGCCGAACGGCGCATCCGCCGCGATGGCGGCTTTCTGTGCCGAGATGGTGGCCTGCCGGTGCCGCTTGGCCGCGGCCCTGTGCCAGTACTGTGGCCGCTCGGTCGCGGCACCGGCTCGAAACCGTAGCCGCTTGGCCACGGGCTCGGTCTCGTGTCAGGACCGTAGCCGCTTGGTCGCGGCATCGTGTCAGTACTGTACCGGCGCACCAGCGGCTCCTGGGGGGAAGTGCTCGATGAGTGTGAGACACCAGAGTGTCACAAGATGACAACGAATGTTCGCGATAGGAAGGAATCCTACCGAGAGCACTGTGAGCCCCATGTTCAGGTATACGGTTCGCGTCGCGATTCGGTTCGAGGGACAAAGGGATAAGGGGATTCGGTGCGAGTTGCCAGTCCGTGGGAGACTGCCACCGTGACCGACTTGCACCTGCCAGGGATTCCGTTTCCGCTGGAGCCGACGGGGACACCGGAGTGCCACGCCGTCGTATCGGCCGGCCTGCTGACGCTGACCAGCGGTGCCAATTCCGACCTGTTCATCGACCCAGCTGGAGATGAGGGCGCGAGGCCGGACGCCGGGCGGCTGACCGGCCTCCCTCAGGACGAGGACTTTACCCTCGCCGCGCGGGTAACCGTCCGCTTTGGGAGCGCCTTCGACGCCGGTGTGCTGCTCGTTTACCTGTCGGAGCGGCGCTGGGCCAAGCTCTGCTACGAGCTGTCGCCGCAGGGCCGCCCGGGTGCGGTCACCGTGGTCACGCACGGCCTGTCCGACGACAGCAACTCCTTCGCGACGAGCGGCGGACCGCTCTGGCTGCGGATCACCAGGTCCGGCCGCGTCTGGGCCTTTCACACCTCGGAGGATGGTTCCTTCTGGCAGCTTGTGCGCTACTTCAGTCTCGGCGAGACGTCCGGTGCCCGGGTCGGCTTCCTCGCCCAGTCACCGCGGGGCGACGGCTGCACCGCGGTCTTCGACGGCGTGACCTACAAGCCAGGCGCCCCCGTCGACCTCCGCGACGGCACGTAGGACGGTAGCCGTAACCTGCGCGTCAGCTACTGGTAAGTAATTGGCCTGTCTCTGGCCGCTTAAGCTCGTTACGCTCGGTTCTGTGGAGCCAACAGAAAAGAACGGGACAAGCAGGCGGACGTTCATGGTCGGCGGCGCCGCCGCGGCCATGGGCGCGGCCGCAGTCGGCCGGGTTCGTTCTGCCAAAATGACTGACGAGCAGGCGCGGCTGATGGACAAGATCACCGCCGCGAGCAGCGCGAGTGCGGCGTCCCTCAGCGACGTCAAGCACATCGTGATCCTGATGCAGGAGAACCGGTCGTTCGACCATTACTTCGGCACGCTGTCGGGGGTGCGCGGGTTCTCCGACCCCAACGCGCCCACGAACGTCAACGGGACCCCGGTCTTCGGCCAGTACGGCTATCAGCCGGGTGTCGGCGTCACCGCAAGCGGTTACCTGCAGCCGTTTAACCTGCTCAACGATCCGCCGGGCGAGAACGGCGAGGACACCAACGACATCGCGCACGACTGGGTCACCCAGCACGATAGCTGGCACGGCGGCGCGATGGACTCGTTCGTCAAGGCCCACCTGTCGGCCGACGGCGCCACCAACGGCCCGGTGACCATGGGGTACTTCACGCGCTCCGAGCTTGCCTTCTACTACGCGCTCGCGGACGCGTTCACGATCTGCGACGGCTACCACTGCTCGGTGCTCGGTCCGACGGACCCGAACCGCCTGATGGCCATCTCGGCCAGCATCGACCCGTCGGGCGCACACGGCGGCCCGGTGATCACCACCGCCTCCGACCGTCTCGCCATGACCGGCGCGCTGAATTGGGAGACGATGCCGGAGGCGCTGCTCAAGGCGGGCGTGAGCTGGAAGGTCTACAACGACCCGACCGGCATCCTTGGCCTCGGAGTGCTCTCCTACTTCAAGAACTACACCAACCCCTTCAGCCTCACCGGCCTCGAACTGATCGCCAGGGGCCTGACGCCGAACTATCCCGATGACTTCTCCTCGGACGTGAAGAACGGCACGCTCCCGTCGGTCTCCTGGATCGTGCCGCCACTGGCGGAGTGCGAGCACCCCGCCGCTCCGCCCGAATGGGGCGAGTACCTCGTACAGCAGATCCTGAACATCCTCGTCTCCAACCCCGACGTCTGGGCGCAGACCGTGTTCATCGTGAACTACGACGAGAACGGCGGCTTCTTCGACCACGTGCCGCCGGCCACCGCTCCGGCCGGCACCGCGGGGGAGTACCTCACCGTCTCGCCGCTCCCGTCGAGCGCCGGCGGCATCGCCGGCCCCATCGGCCTCGGCCCGCGCACCCCGTGCCTGGTCATCTCGCCGTTCAGCGCGGGCGGCTACAGGTACTCGGGCATGCTCGACCACACGTCCACGCTGCGCCTGATCGAGACGCGGTTCGGCGTCGCCGTGCCGAACCTGACCGCCTGGCGGCGCTCGGTCACCGGCGACCTCACCGGCGCGCTCAACCTGGCCGCGCCACCGGTCACGGCGGTCCCGTCGCTCCCGTCCACCTCGATCGGCAGCAACCTCACCGTCGTCGAGGAGGCCGTGCTCAACGCCCTCACCGGCACCCTGGACGTCGGCATCCCCTACCCGCTTCCCACCAGCAACAAGATGCCGGCACAGGAGACAACGCCGACCCGGCCGCCGGTGCCGTAAGCTTCAGGCCGCGCCCGCGAGCACGGCCTCGGTGATCTCGCGGGCGCAGCCCCAGGACAGCGACACGCCCGCGCCGCCGTGCCCGTAGTTGTGCCACAGCACCCGTCCGCCGCCAAGCGGCTCGGGCTCCAGCCGCACCTGCGGCCGGTACGGCCGTAGCCCCACCCGCTCCGCGACCACGCGCGCCCCGCGCAGGGCAGGGAACACCGCCGCGCAGTCCCGCAGGATGCGCTCGGTCACCGACGGGCGCGGCGCCAGGTCGTACGCGCCCCGCTCCGACGTGCCGCCGAGCACGATCTCGTCGCCGTGCGGGAACGCGTACACATAGTCATAGCCGCGCAGTCCGTGGTCGATGTAGAACTCGGCGATCCCGGGGTTCTCGACCACGACGATCTGCCCGCGCACGGGCACCACCGTCTCGTCTCCCGCGACCGTCCGCGCCCCGATCCCGGTGCAGTTCACCACGACCGGCGCGTCCACTGACGAAAGCGAGGAAACCGTCTCGATCTCCACCGTCCCGCCGATGGCCGCGTACCTGTTGAGCAGGTACTCAAGGTAGACCGGCATGATGATTGCGGGCGCGGTGTAGGACCATCCGGACGTGAACGCGCCTGGTAGCTCGTCGGGGCCGAGAATCCGCAGGTCGGGGAGGAGTTCCGTCCACTTCGGCGGCGCGGCGGCCGTCTCGGACACCTCGCGCCCCGACAACTGGTGCACCCCGGCGGACAGGCCGGGACCCGCGACGGGATCCGCCAGGGCGGATAGCACGGAGAGCCCCACCCGCGACCACTCGTAGCACCGGTCGTCGGGACCGCAGAGCACCGGTCCCCAGATCGCCCCCGCCGTCGCGGAGGTCGTCCGCGACGGCGGTTCCGCCGTCACAATCCGGGTCGTCAGCCCCGCCTCGGTCAGCGAGATCGCGGTCGTCAGCCCCGCCGCGCCCGCGCCAACCACCACAACATCCGCAGCAGTCATGAGATCGACGGTACAAGACCGTTCGGTGTGCGCGTTAGTGTACGAAGGTCCAGATCATGGCCCCGATGATGATCGCCCAGATCACCAGGCGGAAGACTCGCCGCGTGCGCAGGGGCGCCCGCCCGCGCCCGCCGTATGGCCGCAGGTGCCGCGCGAAGTCCCCAGGATCCGGCGGGCCGACCGCGCCGCCGACGTGGTGACGGTTGTGGCCGCCCGCGCCGAACGCGCCAACGCCGGAAGGCGAGTGCCCGCCACCGGAATGGCCGCCGTGGTGGCCGAAATCCCCGCCATGATGGCCGCTAAACCCGCCGCCGAAATCCCCGCCGCCGCCACCGCCATCGTGCATCTGAACGCCCCCGAGCTTTCTCCGCAGGCCGACCCGTCTATACATTAGACGCCTGTTCACGCCCAAAGGTTTCATTCAAAAACCGATTATTTCGAACGGACCGTTGCTTCGCCGCTAAGGAAACGGCTTCTCCCGTCATGGGTTACCTGGCATGCCAGCGGCGGCCGTCCGAGCGCGGTCGCACGACGGTGAATGTCTCGAAGAGGGCGTAGTCGCCGGTCGGGTTGGCCGGGTCGGCGCCGGCCGCGTGGAAGTACCTGACGCTGATCGAGGTCTGCCCGCCTGCTTCGGTACCCGGATTCACGTCGAAGACGGCGATGCCGCCCGCGGTCGCGGCGTCTCGGCGAGCCGACCAGGTGGCGACCTCCGCCGTGTTGGCTGTGTTGGCTGTGTTGGCTGGGTATGCCGTGTCCGCCGCGTCGCTGCTGCCGCAGCCGAGGACCAGGTGCACGGTGCCCTGGCTGGTGTCGAAGACGCCGCTGTCCACCGTGGTCACCGGGTGCGGTCGGAGGGCGTCGACGTCGCTGCCTGTCGCGGGCTCGAAGCCGCGGACGGGGAAGGACCGCTCGTAGCCGTGATCGTGCCCGCATAGCACCAGGTCGACCTCGTACCTGTCGAAGATCGGCAGCCACTCAGACTCCCGCGCGCACCGGTGGAGCTGAACGACGATCCAGTCGATCGACGAGTTACCTCGCGCGGCGGCGAGGGTCGCCTCGATCCAGCGGGTCTGGGCGCCGCCGGAGTCGTCGTCACCGCTCAGGCAGACGAAGGCCACGGTGCCGACCTGGAATGAGTACCAGCGCCCCTCGAACGCGGGCAGGCCGTTGGACGGCAGCGCGTACCTGGCCAGGTAAGAGGCGAGCCTCCGCTCGCCGTTGCCGAACTCAAGCTCGTGGTTGCCAGGCACCGGCATCCATGGCCGGTACGCCGCCTCCTGGTTCAGGCCGGGGTCGGCGAGGTCTCCGTTGAGCAGGTGGAACAGCGGCTGGAAGGTCTCCACCGCGCCGACCGCGTGAGCGGCCTGCGCATGCGGGCTCGCCCACCGCGGGTTCGGCGCGGGCAGGTCGCCGAAGCTGGTGAACCGGTAGGCGGACCGTCCTTCTGGCGCGGTGGTGAACGTCGCGCTGAACGAATCGGGCGCGTATCGGTCATTGTCGGCGGTGACCGCGTACCCGTAGGTGGCGCCGGGGCGCAGCCCGTCCACCCGCGCATGGTAGGTCCAGGTGACCTCGCCGGTGACCTCGTCGGTGTAGCCGCGCTCGTTCGCCGCGATGATGCGCTGCCCGATCCGTACCCGGGGCGCCAGCGCCTGGCCGGGAGAGGCCCACGACACGACGACGGATCTCGTTGGGTCGTCCCCCCAGGTCAGATGGACCTGTTCCGGTGTGCCGCCCGCAGGCTCCGGCCGCCCGCGGTGCGCGGGGCGAACATCGCCCGACGCGGTCGCGGCGAGCAGCCCGGTACCGCCGGCGGCGAGCATCTGCCGCCTGGACGAGCCGGACCCCGCATCATCTGACATGCGCAGACTCTGCCGTCCGCCGGTAAACGTCCGGTGACGGGCGGGAAGGTAGCGGCTCAAGCTCTTGATGAATATCTGTATCCGACTCGGCCGATGACCCCTCGGATCATTGGTCGGTATGGGGGAGCGGCTTTAGCCATCCTGCCTAACGGTGGCTTGGCCGGTCAGAGCCTGCTCCATGCCTGGGTGAGCACCGAGCGGAGGATCTGCTCGATCTCGTCGAAGTGCTCCTGCGTGCAGATCAGCGGCGGCGCGAGCTGGATCACGGGGTCGCCGCGGTCGTCGGCCCGGCAGACAAGGCCGGCGTCGAACAGGGCGTGCGAGAGGAACCCGCGCAGCAGTCGCTCGGACTCGTCGTCATCGAAGGTCTCCTTGGTGACCTTGTTCTTGACGAGCTCGATCCCGTAAAAGTAGCCGGCGCCGCGGATGTCGCCGACGATGGGCAGGTCGAGCAGCTTCTCAAGCGTCGACCTGAAGCCTTGCTCGTTGGCACGGACATTACCTAGGAGGTTGTCGCGCTCGAAGACGTCCAGGTTGGCGAGCGCGACCGCGGCGGAGACCGGGTGCCCGGCGAAGGTCACGCCGTGCAGGAACGTCGCGGTTCCGGTGCGGAACGGCTCCATCAGGTAGTCGCGGACGATCATGCCGCCGAGCGGCGAGTACCCGGAGGTGACACCCTTGGCGAAGGTGATGATGTCCGGCTGGTAGCCGTACCGCTCCGAGCCGAAGTAGTAGCCGAGCCGCCCGAACGCGCAGATCACCTCGTCGGAGACGAGCAGCACGCCGTACTTGTCGCAGATCGACCTGACCCGGTGGAAGTAGCCGGGCGGCGGCGGGAAGCAGCCGCCCGAGTTCTGCACGGGCTCGAGGAAGACGCACGCGACCGACTCGGGTCCCTCGCGCAGGATCGCCCGCTCGATCTCGTCGGCGGCCCAGATCCCGAACTCCTCCTGTGTCGCCCCGGCGAACGCGGGCGCGCGGTAGAAGTTCGTGTTCGGCACCCGGATGCCGCCGGGCGGCAGCGGCTCGAAGTCGGCCTTGATGGCGGCGAGCCCGGTGATGGCCAGCGCGCCCATCGAGCTGCCATGGTAGGCAATTTCCCGACTAATTACCTTGTAGCGGCCGGGTTCGCCGCGAAGCTTGAAGTACTGCTTGGCCAGCTTCCACGCCGACTCGACGGCCTCGGATCCAGACGTGGTGAAGAACACCCGGTTCAGGTCGCCGGGGGCAAGCTTGGCCAGGCGCGCGGCGAGTTCCACCGCCGATGGGTGAGCGTAGGACCAGAGCGGGAAGTAGGCCAGCTCGGACGCCTGCTTGGAGGCGGCCTCGGCAAGCTCGGTGCGGCCGTGGCCGACCATGGACACGAACAGACCGGCGAGGCCGTCCAGGTACCGCTTGCCCTTGTCGTCGTAGACATAGGGGCCTGACCCGCGCACGATGACCGGGATGTCGCCGCTGTTGTAGGTCGACATTCGGGTGAAGTGCATCCACAGGTGCTGCTTGGCGGCGTCCTGTAGTTCTTGTGGTGTAAGGGTCACCGTGTCCCCCAGGTGTACGTCTGCTTGCGTAGTTTTAGGTAGACAAAGGTCTCGGTTGACGTCACGGACGGTACTCCTCGCACTCTGCTCAGAATCTCCAGGAGGTGGTCGTCATCCTCGCAAACCACCTCAAGCAGGAGGTCGAAAGAGCCAGCGGTGACCACGACGTAGTCGATCTCGTCCATGTTGGCCAGGTCGTCGGCGACCTTGGCCAGGTCGCCGTCGCACTTGAGGCCGATCATCGCCTGGCGCCTGAAGCCGAGCGTGAGCGGGTCGGTGACCGCGACGATCTGCATCACGCCGGTCTCATGGAGCCGCTGCACCCGCTGCCTGACGGCGGCCTCGGACAGCCCGACAGCCTTGCCGATCGCCGCGTACGATCGGCGCCCATCGACCTGAAGCTGCTCGATGATCCGCTTGGAGATCTCGTCGAGCACCATGGTGCCGGCCGGACCGCCGCGCGGGCCGTGGGCCATCCGATCACATCCTTCGAGAGGCTTCGAGGGGCGACTAATTCCATGGTCATCACAGTGAGCGTGGATGTCAACTGATTTCGTAGACAAATGTCCAAGAAACCACTGAATCACTTGTCTCACACGTATAACTTTGCGAAGCTCATCTGATAGAGCATGACGCATTGGAGGCTGGGATGACGAGTGCACCGCTGCGCAACGCGTCAAGCGCGCTGGACATGATGAACGCTTCCGCTGCGGGGCGGAATAGCTCGCTGCCTGCCTTCGGGTCGACGTAGGTCCTGCCCTGGGCGCGCTTCCCGCGCGTTACTGAGCCCGTCACGCCCGGATCGTGCTAGCGCTGAAGCTTTGACCGGTGATGTCAGCGCTCTAAAACAAAATGAGTTTGCGGCGTGTCGCAGTGCAGCATCCGTTTTGTCATAATTTCGGAGTGTGCCGCCCGGGCGGCACCGGCGGTCCCGTCCGCGCCCCGGGTGAGACGTGCGGCGCGGCGGAGCCGGCCGAACGTCTCGCCACAGGCGCCACTCCCGCCGCCAGCCCGGAAATAACGCTGAAGATCTGACCGCCCATCACCGGC
>Ga0302314_10001272_pt1 | contig 47202 bp, 32 predicted proteins | sample III_Palsa_N2_3_FD_200533 | JGI IMG/M metagenome (GOLD analysis project Ga0302314, IMG submission 200533) | Peat permafrost microbial communities from Stordalen Mire near Abisko, Sweden - III_Palsa_N2_3 | ecosystem: Environmental > Terrestrial > Soil > Palsa > Peat permafrost | place: Sweden...
ACATCAGGCCGCCGATGATGAACATGGTGGCGCTGAACCAGAGGTACAGGGTCCCCAGGTCCTTGTGATTGGTGGTCTTGATCCAGCGCATGATGCCCTTGTCGGGGCCGTGCGCGTGATCGTGGCCATGGTCGTCGTGACTGTGGTCGTGACCGTGGTCGTCGTGAGCGTGTGCTTCTGCCATGACTAAGCTCCTACCTCAATTCGTATGACTTACTTGCCGCGCAAGGCCGCGACCTGCGCGGGCTGCACGTCGCCGGAATGATTGCCCCAGGAGTTGCGCTCGTAGGTGGCCACGGATGCGACGTCAGCGTCGGAAAGCGAGGGCCCGAACGGCGGCATCGCGTTCTTGCCTTTCAGGATCTGGGTGATGTGGCCATCGACCGGACCGGCGACGACCTTGCTGCCGACCAGGGCCGGGAAGGCCGGCTTCATGCCCTGGCCGGTGGCCTGGTGGCAGGCGGCGCAGGTGGATGAATAGATCTTCTCGCCGTTCTTGAGCAGATCGTCGTGGCTCAGCTTGACCGGCGCGGCGGCGGCCGGAGCAGCGGCGGCAGGTGCCGGAGCGGCAGCAGCGGCCGGGGTCGCTGCGGCGACTTCGGTAGCGGCGGGGGCGGCGGCAGTTGCGGCAGCGGCGGCGGGGTTGCTGCCCTTCTGCTGCGCCAGCCACTGCTCGTATTCCGGCTCGGACACGGCCTTGACCACGATCGGCATGAAGCCGTGGTCGCGGCCGCACAGCACGGTGCACTGGCCGCGGTAGATGCCGGGCTCGTCGATCTTGGCCCACATTTCATTGATGTAGCCGGGGATGGCGTCCTTCTTCACCGCCAGATCGGGCACCCACCAGCCGTGGATGACGTCGTCGGAGGTGAGCAGGAAGCGCACTTTCTTGCCGACCGGCAGCACCAGGTAGTTGTCGGCGTCGTGCAGGTAGTTGGGCACGGTCTTGGGGTCGATGCCGGAATGCAGCTGGCGCGCGGCGTTGGCCTTGGGTTCCAGGGTGGCGAAGAAGCTGACGCCCTGGTCGACGTATTCGTACTGCCACTTCCACTGGTAACCGGTGATCTTGATGGTCAGATCGGAGTTACGCGTGTCGTACATCTTGATCAGGGTGCTGGCGGCCGGCACGGCCATGGCGATCAGGATGAGGAAGGGGGTGATGGTCCAGGCGATTTCGATGGCGGTGCTTTCGTGGAAAGTCCCCGGCACCGGATGCTTGGAGCGGCGGTGCGCGAACAGCGAGTAGAACATCACGCCGAACACGAGGCAGCCGATGACCACGCAAATCCAGAATGCATACATGTGCAGCCACCAGACCTCGTGGCTGATTTCGGTCACGCCCTTGGGCATGTTCCAGTAGGCATTGTCCATCGTGTCCGCCGCGCTGGCGGCGAAATTGCTGCCCAGGCCCAACAGGGCGGCGACGATGCTGCGGAGGACCAGATTTACTCTGGGGCTCAGGTTCGGCATTCCCCTCTCCAAAAAAAGACCACGCCCAATCGATAAAATCTCAAGCCGGAGCGGACTCCGGGCTTCCCCCCGGCTTGCGGCGCCAGCCGGGGTGTATCAGTTCGCGCATGCGCGCGGCGAGGCAAACCCGCTCCTCGTCGGTCAGACAGTGCCCCAATTCGAGCTGCTGCCCCTGGTTGCTCAGCAACAGCCGGGTGGGGCTGTTGCGGTACGGGCCAGACTCCAGCAGCACCCTTGTACCCGAACGCGTAAAACGTACCTTCAGTCCGGCGCCGCGCCCGACTTCACCGACTTCGACGCGAATCTCTTCGTCCTCGAAGTCCACCACCTCGCGGTAGCGGTTACGGCGCAGGCTCACTGTCAGGGCCGCAGCCAGCGCGACCAGTTCCAGTCCGGCAAACGGGAGAATCGGCCAGAAGCCCTTCACAGCAAAGAATCCGCCGATCGCCAGCGACACCGTGCACATCCCGGCCATGAACCAGACCGCCTGCCGCACGCTCATCGAGGCGTTCGGGCCGATCACCAGTCGCGTGTTCACGGAATGATGCATGTTCGCGCCGCTGGACGTCCGTCCGGAATCCGCCGGGCCGCCAAACTTCGTTATTTTAGGGGCCTGCGTCCGCAGGCGTAAAGCGGCCCGGGTGTTTTTCGGAGGCCGCAGCGGCGAAAGCCGGGGCCCGGAGTCAATGGAACCACAGGGTTTTGCCTATTCCCGCGCCGGCAAATCAATTGCCGGCAAGTTCAGCAAGCCGGCGATTTCGGCGGCCGTGGCGCCCGGCGGCACGGTAGCCAGCAGCGGCGCATCGAGCTGTGTACGCAATGTGTCGATATTGTCCCGCAGCCGTTCCTGGGCCGGCGGCAGCACGTTGGCCACCCAACCCAGCAGGCGGGCGCGGCGCTGGATCGCTTCGGCGCTGAGCAGGGCGTGGTTGATGCAGCCCAGGCGCATCGCCACCACCAGGATCACCGGCCATTCATGCCCCCCGACCCAGTCGGCGAAGCTGTGTTGCGGGCCCAACGGCACCAGCCAGCCGCCCGCGCCTTCCACCACCACCCAGTCGTGGCGGCTGGCCAGGCGCCGATGGGCGGCATCGAGCGCGGCCAGGCCGATCTCGACGCCGGCTTCGCGCGCGGCGAGGTGCGGCGCGATGGCCGGCTCGAAGCACCAGGGATTCACTTCCTCGTAGCTCAGGCCCGGCGTGGAGGCGGCCTGCAGCGCCAGGGCATCGTCGTTGCGCAAGCCCTGCGCGCTGCGCTCGGCGCCCGAAGCGACCGGCTTGAAACCGGCGGCGCTGTGGCCCCCGGCGCGGAGCTTCTGCAGCAGGGCGCAGGTGACGAGGGTTTTGCCGACGCCGGTATCGGTGCCGGTGACGAAGACGGTGCGGCTCACGCGGCGACGGGGAGCTGCATCAGGCCCTGCGCCAGTGCTTCGAGCAGGCCATCGATCTGGGCCGTGGTATGGGTGGCGGACAAGGTGATGCGCAGCCGCGAGGTGCCGCGCGGCACTGTCGGCGGACGGATCGCGGCGACCCAGTAGCCGCTGTCGTAGAGATGACGCGACAGAGCCAGCGCCCGTTCCGCCGCGCCCAGCAGCAGTGGTTGGATCGGCGTTTCGGACGGCGACAGGGCCAGCCCGAGCTGGGCCGCGCCGCTGCGGAAGCGGCGGATATTGGCGTGCAGGGCCTCACGCCGCTCCGGTTCGGCCTGGATGATGCGCAGCGCGGCCCGTGCGGCGGCGGCGATGGCCGGCGGCGGCGCGGTGGAAAAGACCCAGCTGCGCGCGCGCTGGATCAGGTATTCGATCAGGGTTTCCGAGCCGGCGACGAAGGCGCCGGCGGCGCCCAGGCTCTTGCCCAGGGTGGCGACATGGATCAGGGGCGGCGGCAGCGGCGCCGCCGGGTGCGACAGGTGGTCGAGGCTGCCCTGCCCGCGCTCGCCGAGCACGCCGAAGCCGTGCGCGTCGTCGACCATCAGGTTGGCTTCATAGGCTTCGCACAGGGTGGACAGCGCGGGCAGGTCGGCGAGGTCGCCGTCCATGCTGAACACGGCGTCCGTCACCAGCAAGGCCTGCCGGCCGGCATCCCTGGCTTCGCGCAGGGCGCGGCCGAAGCCGCCGAGATTGCCGTGCGGCACGCGCACGTATTCCGCGCCCGACAGCCGGCCGCCATCAATCAGCGAGGCGTGATTGAGCTCGTCGGCCACCAGCACGTCGTCGCGCTTGAGCAGGGCGCGCAGCACGCCGAGGTTCGCCGCCCAGCCGCTGGAGAACAGCAGCACACGCGGCCTTTGCAGGAAGTCCGCCAGCTCTTCCTCCAGCTGCGCGTGCTCGCGGTTGTAACCGGAAATCAGGGCGGAGGCGCCGCTGCCGGTGCCGGAAGCGTCGAGCGCGCGCTTGGCGGCTTCGGCCAGGCGCGGGTCGGCGGCAAGGCCAAGATAGTCGTTGCTGCAGAAGTTGATGCAGGGCTTGCCCTGCACCGTGAGCGCGACGCCGTGGCCGCCTTCGACCGCACGGCGCACGCGGTACAGGTCGGCGGCGCGCAGCTGCTGCAGTTCAGCGGCGAGCCTTTGTTCCAGGCCCGGGCGCGGGGCGAAATCGTCCACGGCGGCAATCGATGGCCGGTCGGCTCAGGCCGTGGCCGAAGCTGGCGCGACCGCAGGAATATGGTCAGCGGCGCCGCAATGGTGATGATCCGCGCAGACCCCAGCCTCGGCTTTCACCCCCGCCGCAACGCCCTGCCCTTCGGGCTTGATGCCGAGGCGCTGGAACAGCTGGCGGTCCTTCTCGTTCTGCGGATTGGAGGTGGTGAGCAGGCGCTCGCCGTAGAAGATGGAGTTGGCGCCGGCGAAGAAGCACAGGGCCTGCAGCTCGTCGTTCATCTGGGTGCGGCCGGCGGACAGGCGCACATGGGCCATCGGCATCATCACCCGCGCCACCGCGATGGTGCGCACGAACTCGAACGGATCGAGCGGCGCGGCACCGTCCAGCGGCGTGCCCGGCACCTGCACCAGCTCGTTGATCGGCACGCTCTCCGGGTGCTGCGGCAGGTTGGCCAGCACGCGCAGCATCTCGGCGCGGTCGGTGGGCGACTCGCCCATGCCGACAATGCCGCCGCAGCAAACCTTCATGCCCGCCTCGCGCACGTTGGCCAGGGTTTCGAGACGGTCCTCGAAGGTGCGGGTGGTGATGATCTCGCTGTAGTGCTCGGGCGAGGTGTCGATATTGTGGTTGTAGTAGTCGAGCCCGGCATCGGCCAGGCGCTGCGCCTGGTGCTGCTTGAGCATGCCCAGGGTGACGCAGGTTTCCAGGCCCATGGCCTTGACCTCGCGCACCATCTCCTCGACCTTGGCCAGATCGCGGTCCTTGGGTGAACGCCAGGCCGCGCCCATGCAGAAGCGGGTGGCGCCGTTGTCCTTGGCTTCCTGCGCGGCGCGCACCACGTCCTGCAACGGCATCAGCGGCTCGGCCTTGAGGCCGGTTTCGAAGCGCACGCTCTGCGGGCAGTAGGCGCAGTCTTCGGGGCAGGCGCCGGTCTTGATCGACAGCAGGGTGGAGAGCTGCACCGCATTCGGATCAAAATGGGCACGATGAACCGACTGGGCCCGGAACAGCAGATCATTGAACGGCAGCGCGAACAGCGCCTGCACTTCCTCGCTGCGCCAGTCGTGGCGCGGGGCCTGGACCTCGGACATGGTGACTCCACTGGTTTGGTACGGCGACAGTTTTGCCGTCCGCGGATCGGCTGTCAACTCATCGGGCGCACACATGGTTGACAGCCGCCTTCATGGACTGCTCCATCGGCTGCTGCCGGAGCGTTGCAGCCTTTGCCGGCAGGCCTCGTCCGGGCCGGTCTGCGCGGACTGCCGCGAGGATCTGCCCTGGAACCGCCATGCCTGCCCTTCCTGCGCCCGGCCGCAGGAGAGCGGTGGCGGATACTTGTGCGCCAGTTGCGCCGAGACGCCGCCGCCGTTCGATGCCGGCTGGTCGGCGTTCCGCTACCAGGCGCCGATCGACCGCGCGGTGCAGGGCCTCAAGTACAACGCCGGCTTCCGCAGCGCGCACTGGCTGGGACTGGAAATGGCGCGGGCCCTGGCGCAACGCCCGCAGCCGCTGCCGCAACTGCTGCTGCCGGTGCCGCTGCATGCGGGCCGGCTGCGGCGCCGCGGTTACAACCAGGCGCTGGAGCTGGCGCGGGCCATGGGCCAATTGTTGACGCTGGAAGTGGATACGCGCAGCGCCCGCCGCCTGCGCCCCACCGCCGACCAGATCGGCAAGAGCGCGGCGGAGCGCCGGCGCAATGTGAAGGGTGCGTTCGCCGTCGACGCCGGGCATCTCGACGGCAAGCACATCGCCCTGGTCGATGACGTGATGACCACCGGCAGCACCCTGGCCGAACTGGCCCGTGCCTGCCGCAAAGCCGGGGCGGCGCGCATCGAGGTGTGGACGGCGGCGCGGGCGGTTTGAAGCGCGCCAAGACGTCGACTTACAGTAGTGCGGCCTATGGCCGCCCTACTGTTAAAAGCCTACAGCGCAAAATCCAGCATAAGTCCGACAAACACAGCCGCGCCGAAACGGTTGTTGTCGAGAAACGCCTGGAAGCACGGACCGCGTTCGCGGCTGCGCGTCAGCCATTGCTCGTAAATCGCTATGCCGGCCGCCACCAGCAAGCCCAGGTCATAGATCAGCCCGCGCCGCGACAGCACGCCCACCAGCAGCAACAGCGCCAGCGCCGCCAGGTGCAACAGACCGACGATGAGCCGGTCGTAGCGGCCGAACAGGATGGCGCTGGATTTCACACCGATCTTCAGATCGTCCTCGCGGTCGCTCATGGCGTAGTAAGTGTCGTAGGCGATGACCCAGCACAGGTTCGCCACCATCAACAACCCCGCCTCGCCCCAGGGCACCGCGCCGCGCACCGCCGCGTAGGCCATCGGGATGCCCCAGGAAAAAGCGATGCCGAGGTGGGCCTGCGGCAGGCTGTGGAAGCGCTTGGCGAAGGGATAGCTTGCTGCCAGGATCACCGCCGGCAGCGACAGCCATAGCGCGGCGGCGTTGAGCCTTGAGGCGATCAGCAGCGCCAGCAGGCACAGCACCGCGAACAGCACCAGCGCCTCGCGCGGCGAGACGCGGCCTGCCGCGATGGGGCGGTCCCTGGTGCGCTCGACGTGAGGGTCGATCTTGCGATCGGCGAAGTCGTTGATGACGCAGCCGGCGGAGCGCATCAGGACCGTGCCGAGCACGAATACCGCGAGCAGGTCCCAGCGGGGCAGGCCGCCGGATGCGAGCCACAGGGCCCACAGGGTGGGCCAGAGCAGGAGATAGATGCCGATGGGCTTGTTGAGGCGCATCAGCAGGGCGTAGTCGTGAAGGCGGGATTGCATTACTGGTTATTCAGTAGCTGCGCGCATCCATAGGAGCACGCATCGATGATTTGGGATGGCTGACTCTGAAAGCTTTGTGTACGCGCTTGCGCGCGGACCATTTGCCTGCTGATTGAAAGTGCGGTTCCGCCTGGATGGCGGGTTACTTCTTGTCGCTGTAGACAAGAAGTAACTCGCCGCAGGCGAAAAACTTCGTCCAGGCGTCAGGAGGATCCGGCACGCGCGCCAACGCACGCCGCGCAGTTTCAGAGCTGGCAAAGAAGGCCGCGATTGATGCGCTTCGCTGCGCTCAGCACATCCTACGTCTCTCAGAATGACAGCGAAAAGCAAAACTGGATTCCCGCCTTCGCGGGAATGGCGATGGGGGATGAGGCTGGCGCTTGGTCCCTCGATACGCCCGCCGGGGCGGGCACTCGGGACGAACGGAGGTTGGGGCTTACTCATGTCAAAAGCACCCCTCACCCCAGCCCTCTCCCCCAAGGGGAGAGGGAGACCAGCACGATGCGGAACAGGAATCAGACCTGCGCATACTTCTCGGCATCCCCCACCCACCGCGCAATCAATCTCCTGGCCTCCTGCGGCGACTTGTTCAGCCACTGATCCGCCAGCTTCTGCAAAGGCGGAATCTGCGCCGCATCGCGCACCGGATCGGCAATCTTCAGACCGACCAGGCCGGTCTGCTTGCGGCCGAGCAGTTCGCCCGGCCCGCGCAGCTCCAGATCGTGCTGCGCGATCTTGAAGCCGTCGTGGGTGGTGCGCATGACTTCAAGCCTGGCCTTGCCGCCCTCGCCCAGCGGCGGCTGGTACATCAACACGCACTGGCTGGCGGTGGCGCCGCGGCCGACTCGGCCGCGCAGCTGGTGCAGCTGGGCCAGGCCGAGGCGTTCGGCGTTGTCGATGATCATGATGCTGGCATTGGGTACATCCACCCCGACCTCGATCACGGTGGTCGCCACCAGCAACTGCGTGCCGCCGTTCTGGAAGGCGCGCATCTGCGCGTCCTTTTCCGGGCTCTTGAGGCGGCCATGGACCAGGCCGACGCGAAGCTGCGGCAGGTCGGTGCGCAGCTGGCGGTAGGTTTCCTCGGCGGCCTGCGCCTGCAACTGGTCGGACTCCTCGATCAGGGTGCAGACCCAGTACGCCTGCCGGCCGCCCATGCAGACCTCGCCGATGCGCTCCAGCACTTCGCCGCGGCGCTCGTTGGACAGGGCCACGGTCAGCACCGGGGTGCGACCAGGCGGCAGCTCGTCGATCACCGACACGTCGAGATCGGCGTAGAGGGTCTGCGCCAGGGTGCGCGGGATCGGTGTGGCCGACATGATCAGCTGGTGCGGGGTGACGCCGCGCGGGCCCTTGTCGCGCAGGGCCAGGCGCTGGCCGACGCCGAAGCGGTGCTGCTCGTCGACCACCACCAGGCCGAGCTTGGCGAAGCGCACTTCGGACTGGAACAGGGCGTGGGTGCCGACCCACAGCTTCACTTCGCCGCGCGCGGCGCGCGACATGGCCTCTTCCTTCTCGGCTTTCTTCATGCGGCCGGACAGCACACCGACCTCGACGCCGAGCGGGCCCAACATTCCGGCCAGGTTGTGCGCGTGCTGCTCGGCCAGCAGCTCGGTCGGCGCCATCAGCACCGCCTGCAAACCGGCCTGGGCGCAGCCGAGCATGGCGGCGGCGGCGACCACGGTCTTGCCGCAGCCGACATCGCCCTGCAGCAGGCGCAGCATCGGCTTGCCCGAGGCGAGGTCATGGGCGATCTCGCCGATGACGCGGCGCTGCGCGCCGGTCAGCGCGAAGGGCAGCTTCTCCTGCAGCATGGCCGAGGCCGGCTGCACGTTGTCGATGCGCGCGCCGGGCTGTGCCAGGGTGCGCTTGCGCAACAGGCGCATGCACAGCTGGTGCGCCAGCAGCTCCTCGCGCAGCAGGCGCAGCTGCGCCGGATGCCGTTCCAGCAGCAGGTCGCCGAGGTCGGTGCCGCCGGGCTCGTGCAGCACACGCAGCGCGGTCATGGTGTCGGGCGGCGCCAGGCCCGGCAGCTCGGCGTTGAATTCGGGATCGCGCGCCGCCGCTTCCAGCGCCTGCAAGATGAGACCACGCAGGCGCTGCTGGGTGACGCCGGTGACCAGGGGATAAATCGGCGTCAGCTTGGGCTCGGCCGGGAGCAGCGCGGCATCGTCGGCGACGCGGTATTCGGGGTGCACCATCTCCAGGCCGTTGGCGCCGGCGCGCACCGTGCCGAAAGCCCGCACCCAGCGGCCCTCGGTGAAGCCCTGCTTCTGCAGCTCGTTGAAATGGAAGAAGCGCAGCAGCAGGCTGCTGCCGCCATCGTCGATGGCCACGCGCAAGCTGCGGCGCGGGCCGCCGAAGCGCACGTCGGCACCCACCACCTTGCCGCGCACCAGCGCTTCCTCGCCCGGCTTCAGCTCGTTCAGCGGCACGATGCGGCGGCGGTCCTCATAGCGGCTGGGCAGGTGGAACAGCAGATCCTGCACCCGCTCGATGTCGAGCGCGCGCAGCTTCGCGGCCACGGCGGGGCCTGCGCCCTTGAGGTAGGTGACCCCGGTAGCGAGCGTGGTCGGCGGCTTGGCGCCGGACCTTGCCCGGTCCGGGCCGCGTTGGTCCTTCTTACTCAAGCACCAGAATCGCGTCCGCCTCGACGCGCGAGCCGCGCGGCAGGCTGGCCACGCCGATGGCGGCGCGTGCCGGGAACGGCTGCACGAAGTACTCGCTCATGATCTCGTTGACCTTGGGGAAATGCGCCAGGTCGGTGAGGAAGACGTTGAGCTTGGCCACGTCCTTGAGGCCGCCGCCGGAGGCTTCCGCCACGGCGCGCAGGTTCTTGAACACCTGATGGATCTCGGCCTCGATGGTGGCGTTCTGCAGCTGCATGGTCTTCGGATCGAGCGGAATCTGCCCCGACAGGTAGACGGTGTTGCCGCACTTCACGGCCTGCGAGTAGGTGCCGATGGCGGCGGGCGCCTGGTCGGTATGAATGATCTGACGGGTCATGGGATAGTGATTGGTGGTTGGTGACTGGTGGTTAGTAGAAGCGAAATCTCCGAGCCGCACAAACTCACGGGCCACTAAGCACTAATCACCGGCCACTGCTTCACACCCGGATGACGCGCTGCACCGGCGGCAGCCGGCGCAGCCGGCGCAGCACCCGCGCCAGGTGCACGCGGTCCTTGACCGTGACGACGAAGCGCATTTCCAGCGCCTCTGAACCGTCGCGCTCAGGCATCTGCACGTTCTCGATGCTGGCGTTGGCGCTGGAAATCTCGCCAGCCACCATGGCCAGCAGGCCGCGGCGGTTTTCCGCCTTGAGCTTCAACTCGGCGAGGAAGTCGCCCTGCACTTTCTCCGACCAGATCAGCGGCACCCGCTCCTGCGGCCCGCCCTTGCGGGTCTGCACATGACGGCATTCGAGGCGGTGGATGACGATGCCGCGGCCGACGCTGACGTAGCCGCAGATGTCGTCGCCCGGAATCGGGTGGCAGCACTTGGCGTAGTCGATGACCAGACCTTCGGTGCCCTCGATCTGCAGCGGCACGCTTTCGCCGGGCACCGTGTTCTGTTTCGGATCCGGCAGGAAGTGCCGCGCCACCAGCGGCGCCAGGCGCGCGCCGGTGCCGATGGAGATGTAGAGGTCTTCCATGTCCTGCAGGTTGAAGGCCTTCAGCACCGCTTCGGTCGAGCCTTCCTTGAGCGAGGATAGCGGCACATGCAACTCGCGCAGGGCGATTTCCAGCAGGCGCCTGCCGAGACGGATGGCCTCGTCCTCGCGCTGGTTCTTGAGGAAGTTGCGGATATGCGAGCGCGCCTTGGCGGTCTTGACGTAGTTGAGCCAGGCGGCATTGGGCCGGGCGTGGCGGGCGGTGATGATCTCCACCGTCTGGCCGTTCTGCAGCGGCGTGTTGAGCGGCTCCAGCTGCTGGTCGATGCGCGAGGCGACGCAGTGATCGCCCAGCTCGGAATGCACCGAGTAGGCGAAATCCACCGCGGTGGCGCCGCGCGGCAGGCGCCGGATCTGGCCCTTGGGAGTGAAGACGTAGACCTCGTCGGGGAACAGGTCGACCTTGACGTTCTCGATGAAGTCGAGCGCGCCGCCGCCGCCCTGCATCTCGAACAGGTTGCCCAGCCATTCGCGCGCGCGCACCTGCGGCGCCGAGCCCGGGTCGTTCTTGCCGCCGAGCTTGTACTGCCAGTGGGCGGCGATGCCGCTCTCGGAAATATGGTGCATGTCGCGGGTGCGGATCTGCACCTCGATCTTGCGCCCCTGCGGGCCGACGCAGGTGGTGTGCAGCGACTGGTAGCCGTTGACCTTGGGGTTGGCGATGAAATCGTTGAACAGCTCGGAGATCGGCCGGTAGACGTGGTGCACCACGCCGAGAGCGCGGTAGCAGTCGTCGACCTTGGTCACCAGGATGCGGAAACCGAGCAGGTCCATCACGTCGAGGAAGCGCAGGCGCTTGCGCTGCATCTTCTCGTACACCGCGTAGAGGTTCTTCTGCCGGCCGACCACCGAGGCGCCGATGCCTTCCTCACGTAGCGCCCGCTCCAGCTTGTGCTCGAATTCCTTGATCAGGCTCTTGGTGTCGCCGAGGCGCTCGTTCACCGCGCGCTGGAACACGTTGTAGCGCTTCGGGTGCAGGTTGAGGAAGGCCAGGTCTTCCAGCTCGGTGCGCAGGGTGTTGATGCCCAGGCGCTGCGCGATGGGGGCGTAGATCTCCAGCGTCTCGCGCGCCACGCGGCGGCGCTTGGCCGAGTCCACCCCTTCCAGGGTGCGCATGTTGTGCAGGCGGTCGGCCAGCTTGACCAGGATCACGCGCAGATCCTGCGCCATCGCCAGCAGCAGCTTGCGCACGCTCTCCGCCTGCTGCTCGGCGCGGGTCATGCCCTCGACCTTGTGGAACTTGCTGACGCCGTCGACCAGTTCCGCCACGTCCTTGCCGAACAGGCGCACGATCTCGCCCTTGTCGACGTCGGTGTCCTCGATCACGTCGTGCAGGATGGCGGCGCACAGGGTCGTCGCATCGAGGCGCATTTCGGCCAGGATGCGGGCCACCGCCAGCGGGTGATAGATGTAGGGCTCGCCGGATTCGCGCGCCTGGCCGGAGTGCATGCGGGCGCCGAACTCGTAGGCGCGGCGCACCTCGGCGATCTGGTCTTCCGGCAGGTATTCCTGCAGCACGCGGCACAGCGCCTCGATGCCGTACTCGCGCGCTACGCGCTGAGTGCGGATCGCGGTGCCGATGCGCTGGATAACCGGGAATTCCATGAACCCAGTATAGACTGGGGCCGGCGAATTCCGGTGCAAGCCGGACGTAAGTCCGTGCCCGAGGGATTCCGGTTGCGGGGGTGAGTGTCCGGAACCGCCTGTGCGACAAATAAAAAGGGGCCTTGCGGCCCCTTTTTTGAATCAGCGGACGAGCCGCAGCTTACATATCGAAGCTGGGATCCAGCGCTTCCAGCTCCATCTTCGGCTGCTGGATGGCGGGCAGGTCGGCCTCGCTCAGCACCGAGGTGCCGATGTAGCCTTCGGCGATTTCCTTGAGGGACAGCACGGTGGACTTGTGGCTGCCCCAGGGCAGACGGGCTTCGGCGCCGCGGGCCAACTGGCGGGCGCGCTTGGCGGCGACCAGGCTCAGTTCGAACTGGTTGGGGATGCGGGCCAGACAATCTTCTACGGTTACGCGTGCCATGACTTACCTGCTCAAAAAATCTACGGACTAGCCGCGGATTATACCTAAATGCCGGCCATCAGGCCAGTAGGCGGGGCGTTTCAAGGGCGCGCGGAATCCGGAACTACGGCAGACCTATCACCCATAAACCTTGAAGGTGTCACCGGCGGCAGGTATCGAACCCTGCACCCCTTGCGGGGGCTACTGAGGTAGCGCGTCTACCATTCCGCCACACCGGCAACCGACGAATTGTGTGGCGCCGATGGTCATTTTTCAACCAGACGCAGCGCAACTGTAGGCTCCGCTTCGCTTGAGCCGACCTACAGCTCAGCGCCCCAGCAATTCCCGGATCAGGCCGGCATGGCGCGCCTGCTGGGCCGGCAGGCGCAGCCGCCGCGACAGCAGCAGCACCTCCAGTTCCTCCAGCGCCTGCTCGAACGTGTCGTTGACCACCAGATAGTCATATTCATCGTAGTGGGTCATCTCGGCGTGGGCGGCGGCCATGCGAGCGGCGATGACCTTCGGGTCGTCCTGGCCGCGGCCGTGCAGGCGCCGCTCCAGTTCCGCCGCCGAGGGCGGCAGGATGAAGATGCCGAGGGCGTCCGGGCGCCTGGCCCGGACCTGCCGGGCGCCCTGCCAGTCGATGTCCAGCAGCAGCTCGGTGCCGGCGGCGAGCAGGCGTTCGGTCTCGGCCAGGCCGGTGCCGTAGCGCCGGCCGAAGACCTCGGCGTGCTCCAGGAACTCCCCGGCCGCCGCCATCGCCAGGAATTTCGCCTCATCGACGAAATGGTAGTGGCTGCCGTGTTCCTCCCCGGCGCGCGGCGCGCGGGTGGTGTAGGACACCGAGATCGCGGTGGGGATGCCGCGCTGTTGCAGGCGCTGCACCAGGGCGCGGCTCAGGCTGGTCTTGCCGCCGCCGCTGGGGGCGGAGACGATCCACAGCGAACCGGGCGGCGGGCTATGCAAGAGGATGGACCTGTGTGAAACGCATCGGCTTCGAGCCTGGAACCGGACTGACTGGCGCCAATTCTCGCCCACAGCGGCAAGCTCTGCCTATGGGTGATTAATCCCGTGCCTCGCGGGCGCCTCCCCAAATGCCGGTTCAGGCAAACGGGTGGTATTGATAAAGCCAGGTCTCAGACAGGGTCTTGTCGCCGGCCTTCAGGAACAGGCGCAGTTCCACCGGGTTCTGGCCGTCGGTGGTCAGGTCGAAGGAAGCACGCCAGTGGCCGGCCACGCCGTCGGGCACTGCTTCGGCAAAGACGTAAGAGAAGGTGCCGCGCGAGGCGCTCAGCACCGGCTCCGGCTTGACCCCGAACGGCAGCGACACCAGGGGGCCGCCGAAGAACTCGACCACGAACTTGCGCACACCCGGCGGACGCGGCTGGCCGGGCTGGCCGCCGCGGCCAAGCCGGGTGGCGACACAGCGCGCCAGGGGCGTGGGATAGGGCTCGTCGGCGCTCCAGTAGAGGCGGTAATGCAGGCGGTAGCTGGAACCGGCGCGGGCCGGCTCCTTCGGCACCCACATGGCGACGATGTTGTCGTGGATTTCGTCGTTGTCGGCGATTTCCACCAGTTGCACCGCGCCCTCGCCCCAGTTTTCCAGCGGCTCGACCCACAGGCTGGGGCGGCGGTCGTAATTGACGCCGTCGAGGTAGTGGTCGAAGTTGCGGTCGCGCTGCAGCAGGCCGAAGCCGTGCGGATTGGCGTCGCTGAAGGCCGAGGCCATGGTGCGCGGCGGATTATTGAGCGGCCGCCACAGGTGCTCGCCGGCGCCGGTCCACATCGCCAGGCCGTCGGAATCGTGCACCTCGGGACGCCAGTCGACAGCGGTGCTCTTGGCGGTTTCGGAGAACCAGTACATCGAGGTCAGCGGCGCCAGGCCGAAGCGCTGGATGTCGTTGCGCACGAACAGCGCGGCCTCGACTTCCGTGATCACCGCCTTGTCGCGGCGCATCAGGAAGCGGTAGGCGCCGGTGATGCTGGGGCCTTCGAGGAAGGCGCAGACCGTCACCGCGTCGCTGTTCTCGGTCGGCGCCTCGAAATAAACCTGGGTGAAGGCCGGGAATTCTTCCGGGTGATCCGCCACCGCCACGTTGAGGGCGATGCCGCGCGCCGACAGGCCGTACTGGTACAGCTCGCCGATGGCGCGGAAGTAGGAGGCGCCGAGAAAGGCCACCCAGTCGTTCTTGTGCCAGTCGAGCCGGCCCTGGTCGTCGAGACGGCTCTCCTGGAAACGGAATCCGGCAAAGCCGGCGCCCTGCGGCAGATCGTGCGCCGGGCTGTCGGCCGGCATGTCGAAGTAGGCCGGATCGTAGATCAGCTCGCGCGCGCCGGCGCCCTCGGCCAGATACATCCGCACCGGCGACTGGAAGTAGCGGCCGAGGTGGAAGAAGGTCACCGGGAACTGGCCGGGGCCGTCGGCGAACAGGGCGTATTCGGGCTTGAAGTGGATCTTGCCGTGGGCGTCGTAGTCGATGCGGTCAAGCACCTCGCGCGACAGCACCGGCGGCGCCACATAGGGCTGGGCCGCCTTGGCGCGCGCCTGCTCGATCAGGGCCTCGAACGAGAATGCGGCGCTGGCGCCGAGCTTGATGCGCCTGGCCGCCAGCGCAGCCGGCGTGATGCCGAGCGCGGCCAGGGCAAAGGAGGCACTGCTAGCGGTGAGAAAGGTTCTGCGATCGATCATGGCGGGTTCCGGCCGGTGGCAAATGATACAGGCTGGAAAGCGCGGAGAGTCACCACCATCGATGCGGCGCTCAAAGTGCTGTCCGTGGCGGACCGCTTGGCCCGCGCCGGTTTTGGAACGCCGTCGAAAAAATTAGTTCAGTTGCGGCCCTCTCCGCCGGGAGCAGCAACAAGCCTGCTTACCAGTCCCGCGGCTTGCTGAATTCCGGGTAGCGCTGGGCGATGAAAGCCTTGAATTCGGGTGAATGGTAGGCCGCCACCAGGTCGCCGACGAACGGCTGGTCCTTGTCGGCGCTGCGCACCGCCACCACGTTGATATAGCGGTCGCCCAGATCCTCGATGTTGAGGGCGTCGGCCAGCTTCAGCCCGGAAGCATAGGCGTAGTTGCCGTTGACGAAGGAGTAGTCGGTATCGTCGAGCGAGCGCGGCAGCGAGGCCGCTTCCAGCGGCAGCAGCTTGAGATTGCGCGGATTGGCGACGACGTCCTTTTCCGAGGCGCGCACCGGATCGGTGTCGGGCCTGAGCTGCAGCAGGCCCAGCTTGGCCAGCATGCCGAGGGCGCGCGCCTCGTTGGTCGGATCGTTGGGCAGGCCGATGCGGTCGCCGTCCTTCAGTTCGCTCAGCGCATGGTGCTTGTGGCTGTACAGGCCCATCGGCTCGGTCGGCACCTGCGCCACCGGCTCGATCTGCAGGTCGTGGTCGGCGGCGAACTTGCGCAGGTAGATCACGTGCTGGAACACATTGGCGTCGAGCGCGCCCTGCGCCAGTGCCAGGTTGGGCTGCACGTAGTCGCTGAACTCGATCACTTTCACCGAGTAGCCGCGCGCTTCCAGCCAGGGCTTGATGCTGTGGCGGATCATGTCGCTGAAGGGACCGGCGGTGGCGCCGATATTGAGCTGCTTTTTATCGGCCGCCTGCGCCGGCAGGCCGGCCAGCAAGGCGACGAGAAACAGGGGCAAGGCCCGGGACAGCAGTTTGCGGATCATGAGATGTCCTCTATATGAGTGGATCGACGAACTGAATGGATGGGGCTCAACGCTTGTCGAGCCGCGCGGCGATGCGGTTGCCGCTGAACTGGATGGCCTGCACGATCACCACCAGAATGGCCACGGTGAGCAGCATCACATCGGTCTGGAAGCGGTAGTAGCCGTAGCGGATAGCGAGGTCGCCGATGCCGCCGCCGCCGACCACGCCGGCCACGGCGGTGTAGGACAGCAGGCTCACCGCCATCACCGTCAGGCCCAGCACCAGGCCGGAGCGCGCCTCCACCAGCAGCACCCTGAACACGATCTGCGGCACGCTGGCGCCCATCGCCTCGGCCGCCTCGACCACGCCGCGCGGCACCTCGCGCAGCGACTGTTCCACCAGGCGCGCGAAATACGGGATGGCGGCGAACGACAGCGGCACCGCCGCCGCCAGCGGGCCGATCGAGCTGCCGATGAGCCAGCGCGTCAGCGGCACCAGGGCCACGATCAGAATGACGAAGGGGAATGAGCGCACCACGTTGATGAAGCCGTTGAGCAGGGCGAACAGCCAGGGCCGCTGCAGCAGCTGGCCGCGGTCGGTAAGCAGCACCAGCACGCCCAGCGGGCCGCCCAACAGCAGCGCCGCCGCCAGCGACACCAGCAGCATCAGCGCGGTCTGGCCCAGCGCCAGCCACAGGTCCGGCAGGATGTCGATGAGGGAATCAGACATAGGCAAGTCCACGCACGATCAGGCCGCCTCGAACAGGCGCCGCGCCGCGTCGCTGCGCGGCTCGGGCAGTTGCGCCTGGCGCAGGGGCAGCTCTTCCACCACGCGGCCGCCTTCCATCACCGCCACCCGCTCGCACAGCGCCCGCACCACCGGCAGCGAATGGCTGACGATGACGATGGTCACGCCGAGGCGCCGATTGATGTCGCGCAGCACGGCAAGCAACTCGCGGGTGGTGTACGGATCGAGCGCCGAAGTGGGCTCGTCGCACAGCAGCACCTGCGGCTCGGTGGCCAGGGCGCGGGCGATGGCGACGCGCTGCTTCTGGCCGCCGCTGAGCTGCGCCGGATATTGTCCGGCCTTGTCGGCCAGGCCGACGATGTCCAGGCAGTCACGGGCGCGCGCTGCGACCGCCGCCCCCTTCAGGCCCGCGATACGCAAGGGGAAGCAGACGTTTTCCAGCGCGCTGCGGTTATGCAGCAGATTGAACTGCTGGAAGATCATGCCGATGCGGCGCCGCGCCTGGCGCAGCGCGGCCGCGTCCAGCAGGTCCAGGCGCTGCTGCCCCACCCACACTTCACCCGCGCTGGGCCGCTCCAGCAGGTTGATCAGCCGCAGCAGGGTGGATTTGCCGGCGCCGGAAAACCCGATGATGCCGAACACCTCGCCCTGTGCAATGCGCAGGCTGGTGGGCGCCACTGCTTCGAACAGCCGCGCTCCCGCCGCAAAACTCTTTGCGACGCCTTCGAGCCGGATCATGGGCGGGACTTGGGACAAGGGGGGAACATGCAGCGCTGAGGCCGCACACTCTAGGCAAAGCGCGGATCGCGGGGAAATAGCCAGAACTGCTAGCGATATGTCGATTTCGTGTGCGGCGGCCGGCGGCCGCCGACCCAGGGTTAACGCAATTTAATAATTCGACAACACCCGCAAATGCGCCGGCGCTTAATGTCGTGCCCGGGCCCCAGCCCGCAGCGCACAGGCAATGACCGCTCCAATCCCCGCTTGCCCTCCGAATCCTGTCCCGTCCAGCCGCCGTATCCGCGCCTGGTTGGCCGCCGGCTGCCTGTTCGGAGTCTCCGCCTGCAATCTCGGGCCGGACTACCAGCGGCCGGAGGTGCCGGCACCGGCCGCCTGGCGCGGCAGCGACGGCCAGGCCGCCGCGGCCTGGCCGTCGACCGACTGGTGGCGCGGCTTCGGCTCGCCGCAGCTCGATGCCTATATCGCGCAGTCGCAGCAGGCCAACGACGACCTGGCCGCCGCCATCGCCCGCGTGCGCGAGGCGGATGCGCAGGCTCGCATTGCCGGCGCGCCGCTGCTGCCCTCGCTAGATGCCGGCTTCCAGGCGACGCATGAGCGCGCCTCGACATCGGGCGGCGGCCTCAGCACTTTTTCGGAGTTCAGCCCCTTGCTCAGCGCCAGCTATGAACTCGATTTCTGGGGCAAGAACCGCGCTGCCCTGAATGCCGCCAAGGCCACCGCCAATGCCAGCCGCTTCGACCGCGTCACCGTCGAGCTGACGGTGATGACCGGCGTCGCCAATACCTATTTCCAGACGCTGGAACTGCGCGACCGCCTCGACATCGCGCAGAAGAATTTCGACACCGCCCAGACCATCCTCAACGGGCTGAAGCTGGAGCAGCAGGCCGGCATCGCCAACGCCCTCGACGTGGCGCAGCAGGCGACCACGGTGGCCACCCTGTACGCCGCGATTCCGCCGCTGCAACAGCAGTTGCGCCAGACCGTCGACGCCCTGGCGATCCTGCTCGGCAGCACGCCCGAAAGCGTTGACGTCAATAGCGGCAGCCTGGCCGATCTGGCACAGCCGCAGGTGGGTCCGGGCCTGCCTTCGGAACTGCTGGCGCGCCGTCCGGACGTGGCCGAAGCCGAGGCGCAACTGATTTCCGCCAATGCCAATGTCGCGGTGGCGCGCGCCGCTTTCTTCCCCAGCATCGACCTGACCGCCAGCGGCGGCTATGAGAGCAATCAGCTGGCCGGACTGCTCAATCCGTCCAACGCCATCTTCTCCCTGGCCGCCGGCCTGACCCAGCCGATCTTCGAGGGCGGCGCCCTGCAAGGACAGTCCGAATACGCCAAGGCGCGCTATACCGAACTGCTGGCGGATTATCACAAGGCGGTGATCTCGGCCTTCGGCAATGTCGAGGACGCGCTCGCCGCCGTGCAGCAGACGGCGGAGCAGCAGCGGCGGCAGGAGCAGGCGGTGGCCACGGCGCGGCGCGCCTTCGAGATCGGCCAGGCGCAGCTGCACGCCGGCACCATCAATGTGCTGACCCTGCTCAATACCGAAAGCGCCCTGTTCACCGCCGAGGATGCCCTGGCACAAGTCAAATTCTCCCATCTGCAAGCCCTGGTGAATCTGTTCAACGCTCTGGGCGGCGGCTGGCAACAGGAGTCAAAAGCATGACCGCGGAACGCGGATTTTCGATGCGCGCACTCAAACCGGGCCGCACCCGCATGGTGATGATCGCAGCGGCGCTGCTGCTCGGTCTGCTCTATTGGTGGCATCTGCGCGCGGAGCAGAAGGCCGCGGCGGCGAAGCCGCAGGCGCCGCAGGGCATCGCCGTCGATACCGCGCCGGCCCAGCGGGCCGATGTGCCGCTCTACGCCGAGGGCTTGGGTTCGGTGCAGGCTTTCTATACGGTGACCATCACGCCGCGCGTCGACGGGCAGTTGATGAAGGTCGGCTTCACCGAAGGGCAGACCGTAAAGAAAGGCGACCTGCTGGCGCAGATCGACCCGCGCCCCTACCAGGCGGCGCTGGAGCAGGCCATCGGCACCCGCGACAAGGATCAGGCCTCGCTGGAGAACGACAAGCGCGACCTGGAGCGCTACGAGATGCTGGCGCCGCAGGACCTGGCCAGCAAGCAGACCGTCGACACGCAGCGCGCCCTGGTGACGCAGACCGCGGCGCAGATCAAGACCGACCAGGCCGCCGTCGACAGCGCCCGCACCCAGCTCGACTACACCACCATCACCTCGCCGATCCAGGGCCGCACCGGCATCCGCCTGGTCGATCCAGGCAACAACGTGCATGCCACCGACACCACCGGCATCGTGGTGGTGACGCAACTGCAACCGATCTCGGTGATCTTCACCCTGCCTGAGGATGGGCTGCCGGCGATGTCCGAAGCGATGGCGCGGGGCACGGTGACGGTGGCGGCGCTGTCGCGCGACGGCAAGACCGAGCTGGACCAGGGCACCGTTTCGCTGATCGACAACCAGATCGATCCGACCACCGGCACCGTGCGCCTCAAGGCGGTGTTCCCCAATACGCGCAATACGCTGTGGCCGGGTGAGTTCGTCAACGCCAGGGTGCTGCTGCAGACGCAGCGCAACGCACTGACCATTCCAGCCAGCGCGCTGCAGCGCGGCCCGCAGGGTGTCTTCGCCTATGTGGTTCGCCACGATGCCACGGTCGAAGCGCGGCCGCTGAAGGTTGCCGACGAGAACGGCGCCGCCGTGGTGGTGGATGACGGCCTCAAGGACGGCGAGCAGGTGGTGACCAGCAACCAGTACCGCCTGCAGCCCGATGCCAGGGTCAGCGTGGCCAAGCCGGCGACGGCCGCCGCTGCGGCGGCAAGCACGGCGGCGGGCAGCGCCACGCCATGAACATCTCCACTCCCTTCATCCAGCGGCCGATCGCGACGTCGCTGCTGATGGCGGGCATCCTGCTGATCGGCATCGTCGCCTTCCCGATGCTGCCGGTGGCGCCGCTGCCGCAGGTGGACTTCCCCACCATCCTGGTCACGGCGCAGCTGCCCGGCGCCAGCCCGGAAACCATGGCTTCGTCGGTGGCGACGCCGCTGGAAACGCAGTTTTCGGCGATTCCGGGCATTTCCCAGATGACCTCGACCAGCGTGCTGGGCACCACCCAGGTGACGCTGCAGTTCGACCTCAATCGCAACATCGACGGCGCCGCCCAGGACGTGCAGTCCGCCATCACCGCCGCCGGCGGACAGCTGCCGAAGAACCTGCCCTCACCGCCCAACTACCGCAAGGTCAATCCGGCCGACTCGGCGGTGCTGATCCTGGCGGTGCACTCCGACGTGCTGCCGCTGACCCAGGTGGACGACTACGCCGAAACGGTCATCGCCCAGCACCTGTCGCAACTCCCCGGCGTGGCCCAGGTATCGATCGGCGGCCAGCAGAAGCCGGCGGTGCGGGTGCAGGTGGACCCGGCCAAGATCGCCGCGCTCGGCATCCAGCTGGAGGACGTGGCCAACGTCATCACCACTGCCACGGTGGACGCGCCGCAGGGCTCGATCAACGGCACCAGCCACAGCTTCGCCATCTACGACAACGACCAGTTGCTCAAGGCGGCGCCGTGGAACGACGTCATCGTCGCCTACAAGAATGGCGCGCCGGTGCGCATCCGTGACATCGGCGTGGCGGTGGAGGGGCCGGAGAACAACCAGCTCGCCGCCTGGCAGAACGGCAAGGACGGCATCCTGCTGCTGATCTACAAGCAGCCCGGCGCCAACATCATCGACGCCGTCAACAGCGTGCGCGCCACCCTGCCCAAGGTGATGACCGCGGTGCCCCCTTCGATCAAGGTGGACAATGTCATCGACCGCACCACCACCATCAAGGCCTCGGTGGACGACGTGGAGTTCACCCTGGTGCTGACCATCGCCCTGGTGGTGCTGGTGATTTTCCTGTTCCTGCGCAACTTCTGGGCCACGGTGATCCCCGGCGTGACCGTGCCGCTGGCCCTGTTCGGCACCTGCGGCCTGATGTACGTGGTCGGCTACAGCCTGGACAACCTGTCGCTGATGGGCCTGACCATCGCCGTCGGCTTTGTCGTCGACGACGCCATCGTCATGCTGGAGAACATCTACCGCCACATCGAGGCCGGCCTGTCGCCGCGCGAGGCGGCGCTGAAGGGCTCGGGCGAGATCGGCTTCACCATCCTGTCGATCAGCATCTCGCTGGTGGCGGTGTTCATTCCGCTGCTGCTGATGGGCGGCATCGTCGGCCGCCTGTTCCGCGAGTTCGCCGTCACCGTGACCATGACCATCGCGGTCTCGGCCTTCGTCTCGCTGACCCTGTCGCCGATGATGTGCGCGCTGTTCCTGCGCGACGAAAAGCATGTGCGGCACGGCCGCGTCTACCTGGTGATCGAGCGCGGTTTCGAGCGCCTGCTGGCCGGCTACACACGCGGCCTCGACTTCGTGCTGCGCCACCAGCCGCTCACCCTGCTGGTATTCCTGCTGACGGTGCTGGCCACCGTGGGGCTGTACATGGTCGAGCCCAAGGGCTTCTTCCCGCAGCAGGACACCGGCATCATCGCCGGCCTGTCGGATGCGGCGCAGGACGTGTCCTTCGAGGAGATGATGAAGCTGCAGCACCAGCTCACCGATGTCCTGGCGAAAGACCCGGACGTGGCCAGCTGGGGCGCCTCGGTCGGCGGCTCGCGGCCGCTCAACAACGGCTTCGCCGTCATCGGCCTGAAGCCGCGCGGCGAGCGCAAGGCCGATGCCGACCAGATCATCAACCGGCTGCGGCCGCAGCTGGCCAAGGTCAAGGGCGCGACTCTCTATCTTCAGTCAGCGCAGGACGTCAACGTCGGCGGCCGGCTGACGCGCACCCAGTATCAGTACACCTTGCAGGATGCCGACCTCGACGAGCTCAACGACTGGTCGCCGAAGCTGCTCGCCGCGCTGCAGAAATTGCCGCAGCTGCGCGACGTGGCCTCCGATCAGCAGAGCAACAGCACCAAGCTTGCGCTGGTGATCGACCGCGACCAAGCCGCCCGCTTCGGCATCCAGCCCTCGCTGATCGACAGCACCCTGTACGACGCTTTCGGCCAGCGCCAGGTGACGCAGTACTTCACCCAGCTCAACAGCTATCACGTGGTGCTGGAAGTGACGCCGGCCTTGCAGGCCGACCCCAATACCCTCAACGAGCTCTACGTCAAATCGCCGGTCACCGGGCAACAGGTGCCGCTGTCCACTTTTGCACGCTTCGACACGCAGCATGTCACCTACCTGTCGATCAGCCACCAGGGCCAGTTCCCGGCGGTGACGCTGTCCTTCAACTTGGCGCCGGGCGTGGCTCTGAGCCAGGCGGTGGAAGCGATCGACAAGGCCGCCATCGCCATCCGCCTGCCGGCTTCGCTGACCGGCACCTACCAGGGCACGGCGCAGGCCTTCCAGGCTTCGCTGAAGAGCGAGCCCTACCTGATCCTGGCGGCGCTGGTGGTGGTGTACATCATCCTGGGCATGCTCTACGAGAGCTACATCCATCCGCTGACCATTCTCTCCACCCTGCCCTCGGCCGGCGTCGGCGCGCTGCTGATGCTGATGGCCTTCCACTTCGACCTGTCGGTGATCGCGCTGATCGGCATCATCCTGCTCATCGGCATCGTCAAGAAGAACGGCATCATGATGGTGGATTTCGCCATCCAGGCCGAGCGCGAGCAGCATCTGACGCCGGAGCAGTCGATCCGCCAGGCCTGCCTGCTGCGCTTCCGCCCGATCATGATGACCACCATGGCCGCCCTGCTCGGCGCGCTGCCGCTGATGCTGGGGCACGGCACCGGATCGGAGCTGCGCCAGCCGCTGGGCTACACCATGGTCGGCGGCCTGGTGCTGAGCCAGATGCTGACGCTGTTCACCACGCCGGTGGTGTATCTCTACCTGGACCGCCTCAACAACCGGCTGGGCCGCATGCGCAATCCGGCGGCGGACCATGCGGCGCCTGCGGCCGACAGCGCAGGCTGAGCAATGCATGGATAATCCCAGGACAGCCACAGGCGCCGGGTCGATGATGCGGGTACGGGCATGAAGGTTTTGCTGGTGGAAGACAATGAGCGGGTCACCCGCTTCGTCACCCGCGGGCTGCGCGAAGCCGGGCATACGGTGGACCACGCCGGCAACGGCCGCGACGGCCTGTTTCTCGCCGCCAGCGAACCCTATGACGTGATCGTGATGGATCGCATGCTGCCCGGGCAGATCGACGGCCTGGCCATCATCGAGGCGCTGCGCAAGTCCGGCAACCGCGTGCCGATCCTGATTCTCAGCGCGCTGTCCGACGTCAATGAGCGCATCCGCGGGCTGCAGGCCGGCGGCGACGACTATCTGACCAAGCCTTTCTCCTTCGGCGAGCTGCTGGCGCGGCTCGATGCGCTGAGCCGCCGCGCCTGGAGCGGCGGCCGCGAAACCAGCCTGGAAGTCGGCGACCTGCGCATGGATCTGCTGTCGCGCAAGGTGACGCGCGGCAGCCGCGCCATCGCGCTGCAGCCGCGCGAGTTCAAGCTGCTCGAGTACCTGATGCGCCATGCCGATCAGGTGGTGACGCGCACCATGCTGCTGGAAAATGTGTGGGACTACAATTTCGACCCGCAGACCAATGTGGTGGACGTGCACATCAGCAAGCTGCGGCAGAAAATCGAATCCGAACTGGAGCGATCGCTGCTGAAGACGGTGCGCAACGCCGGCTACATGCTCACCGCCGACGACTGAAATGATCCGTTCGTCCGCGGTGAACCTGGCGGTGGGCTATGTGCTGTTCGGCATCATCGCCCTGGTCGCCTTCGCCGCCCCGCTCTGGTACGCCTGGCAGGTGTCGATCCAGGAAGGGCGCGCCGAGATTTTGCAGGAGGATTCGCAACGGCAGGCCGAGGTGTTCCGCCGCGACGGCGTGCAGGGCCTGATCCATTTCATCGATGAACGCGTCGGCCTGCAGATCGCCGGCGAGCGCATCCTGCTGCTGGCCGATCCGCAGGGCCACAAGCTGGCCGGCAATCTGCCCGAATGGCCGCGCGGCATCCCGCAGCAATCCGGCACCTATACCGTTGCGATGGAGCTGGGCGGCCGCCCGACCAGGGCGATGCTGGTGCGGACGGCACTGCCTGGGGATTACAGCCTGCTGGTGGGGCGCGACCTTTCCTTCTATGCGCCGGTGGAGAGGCGCTTCTGGTACGGCCTGGCCGCCGCCGTCGCCATCCTCTCGGTGGTCGGCGTCATCGGCGCGATCCTGATCCGGCGTGAACTGCTGGCGCGCATCCAGGGCATCCGCCAGACCGTGTCGGCGATCATGCAGGGCGAGCTGAGCCACCGCCTGCGCACGCACAGCGGCGGCGACGAGCTAGATACCCTGTCGCAGACCATCAACCGCATGCTGGAGCAGATCGAGCAACTGGTCCACGGCATCCGCAACGTCTCCAACTCCATCGCCCACGATCTGCGCACGCCGCTGGCGGAGCTGCGCTCGCGCCTGGAGGAGCTGCTGGTGACGCGGCCGGCGACGCAGGAAATCTTCACCGAAGTGGAAGCGGCGGTGGCCGACGTCGATCGGGTGATCGGCATTTTCAACGCCCTGTTGCGCCTGGCCGAAATCGACACCGGCATGCGCCGCTCGGGTTTCGTCCAGTTCGACCTGGCGCAGGTGGCGGCGGAAGCGGTGGATTTCTATGTGCCGGCTGCCGAGCTGAAAGGCATCACGCTGAGCTTCCACGGCGCCGGTCCGGTGCAGATTGCCGGCGACCCCCTGCTGCTGGCGCAGGCGCTGGGCAACCTGATCGACAATGCGCTGAAGTACGCGCCGGCCAACGGCAAGGTCGAGGTCAAGGCCCTGCGCCGCGGCGACGGATCGGCAGAGCTGACGGTTGCCGACGACGGCCCAGGCATCCCCGATGCCGATAAGCCCAGGGCCGCGCAGCGTTTCTTCCGCGGCGATGACAGCCGCGGCACGCCGGGAGTCGGTCTGGGACTGAGCATCGTCGATGCCGTCGCCAGGCTGCATGGCGGCGCCCTCGAACTGAGCGACAATCACCCCGGCCTGTGCGCGCGCATGGCGGTTGAGCCCGGGCAGATCCGGCCCGCCACAGGGTCCGGCGCTCCATCGGCGCCCCCCGGCGACGCCACGGCGCCGATGCCGGCCGGCGGCACGGCCGGGGCCTTATGAAACTTCGACCGCCGCGAGAGCGTCTAAACTAGGGCCGGGCCGGGTTCCGCATCCGCCTGCACCCCGCCCGGCAACGCTTTGACCGTTGGAGCAAGGAAGCACATGACCGACAAGCCGCACTGGACACTCGACAGTATCCCCTGGGGCAAACTGCGCCGGGAGTTGGTGGTGGACAACGAAGAGCTGTTCTACATGGTGGCCGGCGCTTCCTTCATCGAAACCACTTCGGATCTGTACACCCGCAATCTGGTGCAGCACTTCGCCGACAACGAGGAAGTGAGCGAGTGGCTGGAGCATGGCTGGGAACCGGAGGAGCTGCAGCACGGCCGCGCCCTGCGCGAATACGTGCGGCACGCCTGGCCGGAGTTCGACTGGGAAGCCCAGTACGCAAAGTTCTTCGCCGAATACAGCGCGCTGTGCAAGCCGGAGATGCTGCTGCCGCAGCGCAGCCTCGAGCTGGTCTCGCGCTGCGTGGTGGAGATGGGCACCGCCAGCTACTACACCGCCCTGCACCACGCCAGCAGCGAGCCGGTGCTGGCGCAACTGGCCAAGCACATCTTCGAGGACGAGGTGGGCCACTACAAGTATTTCTACAAATTCTTCCGCAAGTACCGCGAGATCGAAAACACCAGCCGGACGCAGGTGCTCGGCGCGCTGTGGCACCGCCTGCGGGTGATCGACGACGAAGATGCCTATATCGCGCTCAAGCACGTCCGCGCCACGCGCCACCCCGACCAGTCCTTCGACAAGGCGGTCTACAAGGAGGCGATGGGGCGCATCCGCAAACTCGCCGGCAAGCACATCCCGCACCGCATGTCGGTGAACATGCTGCTGACGCCCCTGGACATGGCGCCGATGGCAAGGCGCGTGGTGCAGCCGGTGATGGAAGGCGTGGCGCGTCTGGTTGCCTGAAGCGCGGACTGCTGCAACCGGCCCGCGCCTGGCGCGTCATTTCACCACGCGCCGCGACTCCTGCAACTCGCGGTACAGCCTTTCGTATTCCGCGGCCGATTGCAGCCACGAAAAATCGCGCGTCATCGCGGCCTGGCGCAGTTTGTCGTGCGTCGCCGCATCGGCGATCAACTGCAGGCCTCTGCTCACGCCATAGAGCAATCCGCCGGCATCCGCATCGCGGAAATGCACGCCGGTGGCACGGCCGGCGGCGAGCGATTCCGTGTCCGCATCGACCACCGTATCGATCAGGCCACCGGTGCGCCTCGCCACTGGCAGGGTGCCATAGCGCTGGGCATACATCTGGGTCAGGCCGCAGGGTTCGAAACGCGAAGGTATGAGCAGCAGATCGGCCGCGGCGAAGATCTTGTGGGCGAGAATTTCGTCATGCAGCAAACGCACCGCAACCCCGTCGGCGGCCAGGGGATCGGCAAACCCGGCGAAAGCATGTTGCAGAGCGTGATCGCCGCTGGCCAGCACCACATACTGCGCATCCAGCCGCAGCAGCCCTTCGCGGGCTGCCAGAATCAGATCCGCGCCTTTCTGATCCGCCAGGCGGCCGACGAAGGCCACCAGGGGCCTTGAGCTGATGGCCAGCCCGAGCTCGCGCTGCAAGGCGGACTTGTTTGCGCCCTTGCCGACATTCACATCGCTCGCGGTGTAGTGCGCCGGAATGAACGGGTCGGTCTGCGGGTTCCAGACCGCGGTGTCGATGCCGTTGAGGATGCCGCTCAGGATGGCGCAGCGGGCGCGCAGGTCGCCGTCCAGGCCGCAACCGTACTCCGGCGTCTGGATTTCCTGCGCATAGCCGGGGCTGACGGTGGTGATGGCGTCGGCAAACTGGATGCCCGCCTTCAGAAACGAGCAGTTTCCCCAGAATTCCATCGCCTGCGGCGACCACCATTGGGGCGGCAAGCCAAGAAGCCGGAACGTTTCGCGGTCGAAAATGCCTTGGTAGGCCAGATTGTGGATGGTGAGCAGCGTCGCCGGCCGCTGCGGCTGGAGGCTGAGCCAGGCCGCAACCGGCGCTGCCTGCCAGTCGTGCAGATGCACCAGCGCCGGTGAAAAGCCGTTGCTGCGAGGGGAGGCAAAGCGCGATACCGCTTCGGCGAACAGGCCGAAACGCAGCGCGTTGTCCGGGTGTTCGTTGCCCTGGGCGTCCCGATAGGGATCGCCCGGCCGGTCATACAGCTCCGGACATTCGAACAGATATACCGGCAGACGCTCCTCGGCGCTATCGACGCTGTTCAGCATGGCTTCGGTCACACTGAACTTGAAGCCGTGCAAGTCGAACGCCGCCACGGTGTAGGCAAACTCAAGCCGGCCGCTCAGCCCCCGGTAACCGGGCAAGGCGACGCGGGCATCGATGCCGATGCGCCTTTGCGCCAGCGGCAGGGAACCGACGACATCGGCGAGCCCTCCCGTCTTGATCAGGGGAAAGCATTCGGCCGCGACATGCAGGATCTTTATCGACGTGCCGCTGAGATTCCTGGTTGAATCTTCCGTGTATTGCATGGTCTTAATAATATTGAGCTGCTCGTATCGTTGTTTTACGCCAGGCCACGGAATTGGCATGGATGCGGGCAGCGCGCCCGACAGGGGTCAAACCAAGGACGGTTCCGATGGCCGGCGCAAGAGACGCCCGCTTTGTCAGCAGGCTCACCCGCGACACGCTGGCGCTGGTGATGGCGGGGGGCCGCGGCAGCCGCCTGATGCAGCTCACCGCCACCCGCGCCAAGCCTGCCGTTCCCTTTGGCGGAAAATTCCGCATCATCGATTTCACCCTTTCGAACTGCATCAACAGCGATATCCGGCGCATCGGCGTATTGATGCAGTACAAGAGCCACCCGCTGATCAGACACCTGCAAATGGGCTGGGGTTTCCTCCGCGGCGAATTCGGTGAATTCGTCGAACTGCTGCCGGCGGAGCAGCGCTCCGAAAGCGCATCCTGGTATGCCGGAACGGCGGACGCGGTGTTTCAGAACATCGACTTCATCAAGTTGCATCAGCCGGCCCAGGTGCTGATTCTGGCCGGAGATCACATCTACAAGATGGATTATGGCCCGATGCTGGCGCACCACGCGCGCTGCGGCGCAAAAATCACCGTCGGCTGCCTGGAGGTGCCCGTCGAAGAGGCCTCCAGCTTCGGAGTGATGGAAGTGGACCAGGACAGCCGGGTGGTGGGCTTCGACGAAAAGCCCAAGAAACCCAAAGGCATGCCCGGAAAGCCGGAGGCCGCGCTGGCCAGCATGGGGATCTACGTCTTCGACGCGCGCTTCCTGCTCGACTGGCTCTCCCATGACGCCGGCGTGAATGAATCCAGCCATGACTTCGGCAAGGACATCATCCCCGCCGCAATTCGTGAAAACGTGGTTTACGCCTTCCCCTTCACCGATTTGTACGAACCGCAGAAGCAGGGCTACTGGCGCGACGTCGGCACCGTCGATTCCTACTGGAAAGGCAATCTCGAACTGATCAGCGTGGTGCCGGAACTCAATCTTTACGACAAGGACTGGCCGATCTGGACGCACCAGGAGCAATTGCCGCCGGCGAAGTTCGTGTTCAACGATCCCGAGCGCCATGGAACGGCCTCCGACTCCCTGGTCAGCGGCGGCTGCATTGTGTCCGGCGCCTTGGTGCAACGCAGCGTCCTGTTCTCCGGCGCCCGCGTCAATGAGGGCAGCACCGTCAACGACTCGCTGCTGCTGCCGGGCGTCTCGGTCGGACGCAACTGCCATATCCGCAAGGCGGTCATCGATGAAGGCTGCATCATTCCGGACGACACCACCATCGGCGGCGATGTGGAAGCGGACCGGCGGCGTTTCCACGTCAGTCCGGGCGGCGTGACCCTGGTGACGCCGGAAATGCTGCTGGATCAGTGAGGCGGCGGGATCGAACGGCAGGCCGAATCCGCTGTCCACTGTAGGAGATGAACCGGTCACCGTCAGAGTCAGGCGACGGTGCAAGCAAACCAAAACTCAGGAATCACATGGCGCCAAGGAATGGCAAGCCGCAAGCTGAAACAGTCGCGGACCCGTCCGCGCGCGTCGAGCGACCCGCTTTGGGCGAGGCAACTGCGGCTTCCCGTATCGTCATCGCCGCCGTTTCACCGCTGATCGAACACGGGCGTTTTCCGTCCCGGGCGGTGATCGGCCAGCGCATCGATATCGAAGCCGATATCTTCATGGACGGCCATGACAGGATCGCGGCTCAGGTGCTGGTGTTCCAGGCCGATGCGGAACCGAAGGCATTGCCGATGCGGCCGCTGGGCAACGATCGCTGGCGCGCGCACTTCGAGCCTGTGCAGCCCGGCCGCTACCATTTGCGAATCCAGGCCTGGCTCGATCTGTGGAGCAGCTTTCGCGGCGCCCTGGAGAAGAAGCACGAGGCGCACAAATCCATCACGCAGGAGCTTGCCGAAGGCCGCAAGCTGATCGAAGACGCGCGCCGGCGTGCGGCAGGTCCGGAATTGCAGGCCTTGCAGGCCCTTGAAGCGGGCCTGGAAAATCCGGATGAATCGCTGCAAGCGGGTTTGCTGCTGAGCGAAACCACGGCGGCGGTGATGGGCCGAGTCGATCCGCGCGCCTTCGAGACGCATTGCGAAGTTGAGCCGCAGATCGAGGTCGAACGCGCGGCTGCCGCTTTCGGTGCCTGGTATGAGTTGTTTCCCCGCTCGCAGGTCCAGGGCGAGCAGTCGCATGGAACGTTCGACGATGTCATCGCCCGCCTGCCCTTCATCCAGGCGATGGGCTTCGACGTGCTGTACCTGCCGCCGATCCATCCCATCGGCACGACGCACCGCAAGGGCCCCAACAACAGCCTGCAAGCCGGCCCGCGCGATCCTGGCAGCCCCTACGCCATCGGCGGCAGCGAAGGCGGCCACGACGCGGTTCATCCCGAACTCGGCGGCATCGAAGGCTTTCGCCGCCTGCGCGCTGCCGCCGCCGAGCACGGCATGGAGCTGGCTCTGGATTTCGCGGTGCAGTGCTCACCCGACCATCCCTGGCTCAGGCAGCATCCGGACTGGTTCTCCTGGCGGCCGGACGGATCGATCCGCTATGCCGAGAATCCGCCCAAAACCTACGAAGACATCGTCAACGTCGATTTCTACGCCGCCGGGTCCCTGCCCTCGCTGTGGCTGGCGCTGCGCGATGTGGTGCGCGGCTGGATCGGCGAAGGGGTCAGGCTGTTCCGCGTCGACAATCCGCACACCAAGCCGCTGCCCTTCTGGGAATGGCTGATCGCGGATATCCGCGCCGATCATCCCGAGGTGATTTTCCTGGCCGAAGCGTTCACCCGGCCGGCGATGATGTATCGCCTGGCCAAGATCGGCTTTGCGCAGAGCTACAGCTATTTCACCTGGCGCAACACCAAGCCGGAGCTGACCGAATACCTGACCGAGCTGACGCAGGAGGAGCCTCGTCATTTTTTCCGGCCGCACTTCTTCGTCAACACGCCGGACATCAATCCCTGGTTCCTGCAGGAATCCGGCCGCGGCGGCTTTCTGATCCGCGCCGCGCTGGCGGCCACGCTGTCCGGCCTGTGGGGCCTGTACAGCGGTTTCGAGCTGTGCGAGGCGGCGGCGCTGCCGGGAAAAGAGGAATACCTGGATTCGGAGAAGTACCAGGTCCGGCGGCGCGACTGGCAGGCGCCGGGCAATATCATCCGCGAGATCTCCAGGCTCAATCACATCCGCCGCGACAATCGCGCGCTGCATACGCATCTGCGGCTGAAGTTCTACAAGGCCTCGAACGACCAAGTCCTATTCTACGGCAAGGCCACAGCGGACCTGGACAATTTCATTCTGGTGGCGGTCAGCCTTGATCCCCATCACGCGCAGGAAGCGCAACTCGAAGTGCCGTTGTGGGAATTCGGCCTCGGTGACCACGACAGCCTGGAGGTTGAAGAACTGATGACCGGCACTCCGTTGCGTTGGCAGGGCAAACTGCAGCACTGGTATTTCGATCCGGGCCGTCTGCCCTTCGCCATATGGCGCGTGCGCAAGCCGGGAGCCGCAGCATGAGCGGTCCGCGCGGCAAGGCATCCAAGCTCAAATTCATCACCGACCCGCTCTGGTACAAGGATGCGGTGGTGTACCAGCTGCATCTGAAGTCGTTCTACGACGCCAACGGCGACGGCGTCGGCGATTTCGCCGGTCTGATCGAGAAGCTGGACTACATCGCCGGACTGGGCGTGAACACCATCTGGCTGCTGCCGTTCTATCCCTCGCCGCGGCGCGACGACGGCTACGACATCGCCGAGTACCGCGACGTGCATCCGGATTACGGCAAGCTGTCCGATGCGCGCAAGTTCATCGCCGAGGCGCACGGCCGCGGGCTGCGCGTCATTACCGAACTGGTGATCAATCACACTTCCGATCAGCACCCCTGGTTCCAGCGCGCGCGCCGCGCCAAGCCCGGTTCCAATGCCCACAATTTCTATGTCTGGTCGGACAACGAGGGCAAGTACGCCGGCACCCGCATCATTTTTCTCGACACCGAGAAGTCCAACTGGACCTGGGACGCTGTGGCGAACGCCTACTACTGGCACCGCTTCTATTCGCACCAGCCGGACCTGAACTTCGACAACCCGCAGGTGATGAAGGCGGTGCTGTCGGTGATGCGCTTCTGGCTGGACCTGGGCGTGGACGGGCTGCGGCTCGACGCCGTGCCCTACCTGGTGGAGCGCGAGGGCACCAATAACGAGAACCTGCCGGAAACGCATGCCATCCTCAAGCGCATCCGCACCGAGATCGACACGCATTACCCGGACCGCATGCTGCTGGCCGAAGCCAATCAATGGCCGGAGGACACGCAGGAGTATTTCGGCCAGGGCGACGAATGCCACATGGCCTTCCACTTTCCGCTGATGCCGCGCATGTACATGGCGCTGGCGCAGGAAGACCGCTTCCCCATCACCGACATCCTGCGGCAGACGCCGGATATCCCCGCCAACTGCCAGTGGGCGATCTTCCTGCGCAACCACGACGAGCTGACGCTGGAGATGGTCACCGACAAGGAGCGCGACTATCTGTGGGACCGCTATGCCGCGGACCGGCGGGCGCGCATCAATCTGGGCATCCGCCGCCGCCTGGCGCCGCTGATGGAGCGCGATCGCCGGCGCATCGAACTGCTCAATTCCCTGCTGCTGTCGATGCCCGGCACGCCGGTGATCTACTACGGCGACGAGATCGGCATGGGCGACAACATCTTCCTCGGCGACCGCGACGGTGTGCGCACGCCGATGCAGTGGTCGTTCGACCGCAACGGCGGCTTTTCGCGCGCCGATCCGGCCTCGCTGGTGCTGCCGCCGGTGATGGATCCGCTGTACGGCTACCAGGCGATCAATGTCGAGGCGCAGGCGCGCGATCCGCACTCCCTGCTTAACTGGATGCGTCGCATGCTCGGCATCCGCAAGCAGCAGCAGGCATTCGGCCGCGGCACGCTGAAGCTGCTCTACCCGAGCAACCGCCGCGTGCTCGCCTATCTGCGCGAATACACCGCGCCGAACGAGGAGGCGCGGACCATCCTGTGCGTGGCCAACGTGTCGCGCTCGGCGCAGGCGGTCGAACTGGATCTGGCCAGCTTCGAAGGCCGCGTGCCGGTGGAAATGATCGGCGGCTCGGCCTTCCCGCCGATCGGCAAGCTGCCCTACCTGCTGACCCTGCCGCCATATGGCTTCTACTGGTTCCAGCTCGCCGCCGAAGCGCAGATGCCGCTTTGGTATGCCGCACCGCCGGAACCGATGCCGGACCACATCACCCTTGTGCTGCGCAACGGCATGGCCGACCTGCTGAAAGAGCCTGCGCGCGGCCTGCTGCAGAGCGATACGCTGCCCACCTACCTGCCCAAGCGGCGCTGGTTCTCGGTCAAGAACGAAGCGCTGCGCGGCGTCCGCATCACTCATGCCACCGCGCTCGGCCCGGCTATTCCGATCCTGCTGGCGGAAATCGAGGTCGGCACCGAACGCGGCACCGACAGTTTCCAGCTGCCGCTGGGTTTCCTGTCCGAAGAGCAGAACGCAAGCGCCCTGCAATACCAGCTGGCGCTGACCCGCTTGCGCCACGGCCGGCGGGTGGGACTGCTTACCGATGCCTTCACCATTCCCGCATTTGCGCAGGAGGTGTTGAAGCTGCTGCGGCAGGACGGCCGCATCCCGGTCGACGGCGGCGGCGAACTGCGCTTCATGCCCACCTCCAGGCTGGCCCAGCTGGAACTGCCGGAGGACGCCGAAGTGCGCCTGCTCGCGGCGGAGCAGTCCAACAGTTCGCTGTCGATCGGCGACCGCGTCATCCTGAAACTGATCCGGCATATCAGTCCCGGCCTGCATCCCGAAGCGGAAATGGGCCGCGTCCTGACCGAGCGCGGCTTCGCCAACATCGCCCCGCTGCTGGGCGAAGTGGCGCGGATCGGCGCCGATGGAACCACCCGGGTGCTGATGGTGGTGCAGGAGTTCCTGCACAACCAGGGCGACGCCTGGTCGTGGACGCAGAACATGCTGGAGCGGGCCATCCAGGATACGGTCCTGCCGATGGACGTCGCGATAGCGGAACAGAAAGCCGACACCGTCGACGAGTTCTCCCGCTTCAGCGGCGTGCTCGGCCAGCGCATCGGAGAAATGCATACCGTTCTGGCGCAGCCTTCCGACGATCCGGCGTTCGCGCCGCAACGGGCCAGCAACGCGGACTGTGCGCAATGGGCCGAGGCGACCCGCGCACGCATCGACGAGGCGCTGCAGCTGCTCGGCAAACAGCAGCAATGGAGCAGCGAAGAAGACCGGCTGCTGGCGCAAGACCTGATCAAGCAGCGCAAGAACCTGCACCGGATCGCGGCGAAACTGGCCAAGGCCGGGCTTGGCTCCTTGGTGATCCGCACCCACGGCGATCTGCACTTGGGGCAGATCCTGGTTTCCAAGGAAGACGCCTACATCATCGACTTCGAGGGCGAGCCGGCCAGGCCGCTGGAGGAGCGCCGGGGCAAGAACAGTCCGTTCCGTGACGTGGCCGGGATGCTGCGCTCGTTCGAATACGCGGCGTCGATGACCACGCGGGCCGTCGCCGGCCGCAGCGAGGAGTCGATCCAGCGCATGCGTGTGGTGATCGAACGCTTCCGCACGGCTTCGCGGGAGTCCTTCCTGGCACAGTACGAAAGCGCTGCTGCGCCGGCCTATGATGGCAAGGGCGGCGAGGCAGCCGCTGCGCTGATCGATCTGTTCTCGCTGGAAAAAGCGGCCTACGAAGTGGCTTACGAAATCGCCAATCGACCCGCCTGGCTGATTGTGCCCCTGCGCGGACTGGCGGAAATCACCCAGCGTCTGGTCACCAGGGAAGAAGGCCATGCCGGATAGTCGTCACAACGAGCTGCTGCTGGCGCCCGCGGCCGCCGAAGCCCTGGAGCGGGCCGAAGTCGGCGACCCGTTTTCCCTGCTCGGCCCGCATCCGGGCTCGGGCGGCACCATCCTGCGTGTCTTTCTGCCGCAGGCGCAGCAGGTGGAAGTCCTGTCCCGCAGCGGCGCCGCGCTGGGCACCCTGAGTCCGGTGCAGGCGCCCGGCCTGTTCGCCGGACTGATCCAGGCAGGCGAGGGCTATGTGCTGCGCATCCACTGGCCCGGCGCGGTGCAGGAGACCGAAGATCCCTACAGCTTCGGCCTGCTGCTGGGGGAAATGGACCTTCATCTGATTGCCGAAGGCAATCATCGGCAGCTGGGGCAGTGCCTCGGCGCGCAGGCGATGAGCATCGGCGGAATACGCGGCGTGCGCTTCGCCTGCTGGGCGCCGAACGCGCGGCGCGTTTCGGTGGTGGGCGGCTTCAACAACTGGGATGCGCGCCGCCATCCGATGCGCAAGCGGGTCGAAGGCGGCGTATGGGAGCTGTTCATTCCCAGGCTGGACCCGGGCACGCTGTACAAGTACGACATCCTGGGGCCGCACGGGCCGCTGCCGCAGAAGGCCGATCCGGTGGCGCTGCAATCCGAACGACCGCCGCGGACGGCCTCGGTGGTGGCCGATCCGGCGCCGTTCCAATGGAACGATGCGGCCTGGATGGAACGGCGTCCCGGCGCGCAATCCCCGCATGCGCCGATTTCGATTTACGAGGTCCATGCCGGATCGTGGCGGCGCGGCGGCGAGCACAATATGCGCATGCTGTCCTGGGACGAGCTGGCGGACCAGCTGATCCCCTACGTCGTCGAGCAGGGCTTCACCCATCTCGAACTGCTGCCGATCACCGCGCATCCCTTCGGCGGATCGTGGGGTTATCAGCCCTTGGGGATGTTCGCGCCGCATGCTGAATACGGCGATCCCAGGTCGTTCGCGGCCTTCGTCGACCGCTGCCATCAGGCAGGCCTGGGGGTGCTGCTCGACTGGGTGCCGGCGCATTTCCCCACCGATGCCCACGGCCTGATGCGCTTCGACGGCACCACGCTGTATGAGCACGAAGACCCGCGTGAAGGTTTTCACCAGGACTGGAACACCCTGATCTATAACCTGGGACGCCGCGAGGTGCACGGCTTCCTGCTGGCCAGCGCCCTGCACTGGCTGGAGCACTACCACGTCGACGGGCTGCGCGTGGATGCGGTCGCGTCCATGCTGTACCGGGATTATTCGCGCCAAGCGGGCCAGTGGATTCCCAACAAGTACGGCGGCCGCGAGAATCTGGAATCGATCGATTTCCTGCGCCATCTCAGCGACGTCGTGCATGAGCGCTGCCCGGGAACCCTGCTCATCGCCGAGGAGTCGACCGCCTGGCCCGGCGTCACCCGGCCCACCGGCGAAGGCGGACTGGGCTTCGACTTCAAGTGGAACATGGGCTGGATGCACGACACCCTGAGCTACATCTCCCATGATCCGGTGCATCGCGCCCATCATCACAACCAGCTGACGTTCGGCCTGGTCTATGCCTTCTCGGAACGCTTCGTGCTGCCCCTGTCGCACGATGAGGTAGTGCACGGCAAGCGCTCGCTGATCGGCAAGATGCCCGGCGATCGCTGGCAGCGTTTCGCCAATCTGCGAGCCTACTTAGGCTTCATGTGGGCGCACCCCGGCAAGAAGCTCATTTTCATGGGCGACGAGCTGGCGCAGGAGAAGGAGTGGAACCACGACATCCAGCTGGACTGGGCCGCTCTGGCCGATCCCCTGCATCTCGGGGTGCAGCAGGCAGTGCGCGATTTGAACCATCTGTACGCCGCCCAGCCGGCCTTGCATGTCGCGGACTGCGAAGGCTCCGGTTTTTACTGGCTGGTGGGCGATGACGCCGCCAACAGTGTGTTCGCCTTCTATCGCTCGGGCCGGGATCAGGACCCACCGGTAATCGCGGTGTGCAACCTCACCCCGGTACCGCGATACGGCTACCGCCTCGGCGCGCCGCGTACCGGCGCCTGGCGCGAGGTATTCAACAGCGATGCGGCGATTTACGGCGGCAGCAACGTCGGCAACCAGGGCCTGGTGCGCACGCGCCTGACCCCCAGCCACGGACAGCCGTTTTCACTGGAGCTGACGCTGCCTCCGCTGGGCACGGTGTTTCTGCTGGCCGAAGGCTGAGTACAAAGCTTGAGTGCATGGCGCCGGATGGCGCCGAAATTTACGGAAAGAAGGATCTTTCGATGACAGAGTCCACGGCCGATCGTCTTCAGCCCTCGGCGCCCTATCCCCTGGGCGCGCACTGGGATGGGCGCGGCACGCATTTCGCCGTTTTCTCCGAGAACGCGGAGCGCGTCGAACTGTGCCTGTTCGAAGCGGGCGCGCGGCACGAGACGCGCCTGACCATGCCGGACTGCACCGACGGCGTGTGGCACGGCTATCTGCCGGGAGCGCGTCCCGGCACGCTGTACGGCTACCGCGCGCACGGCCCTTTCGATCCGGCCAACGGCCATCGCTTCAATGCCCACAAGCTGCTGCTGGATCCCTATGCGCGGCAGCTCGCCGGCGAGCTGCGCTGGCATGACGCGCTCTACGGCTACAAACTCGGCGCGCCCAAGGCGGACCTGGCTTTCGACCGGCGCAACAGCGCCGACTACATGCCCAAGGCGGTGGTGGTGGACGAGCATTTCGACTGGGGCAAGGACCATGCGCCGCGGGTGCCATGGTCCGATACCGTCATTTACGAAATGCATGTCAAGGGTTATTCGAAGCGCAACGAGGCTTTTGCGCCGCACGACCGCGGCACTTTCGGCGCGCTGGGGCATGCGCGCAGCATCGAATACCTGAAGCGGCTCGGCGTCACGGCGGTGGAGCTGCTGCCGATCCACGCCTTCGCGCGCGACCGCAATCTGGTGGAACAAGGTCTGACCAATTACTGGGGCTACAACACGCTCGGCTTCTTCGCCCCCGATGCGGCCTATCTTTCCGACCGGACACTGGGGCAGCTCAAATGGGCGGTGCAGCAGCTGCATGCGGCCGGCATCGAAGTGATCCTCGATGTGGTCTACAACCACACCTGCGAGGGCAATGAGCTGGGACCGACGCTGTCGTTCCGCGGTCTCGACAACGCAAGCTATTACCGCCTGCTGCACGACGACCGGCGCCATTACGCCAACGACACCGGCTGCGGCAATACCGTCAACACAGTGCATCCGCGGGTGATCCAGATGGTGCTGGACTCGCTGCGCTATTGGGCGACCGAATTCCGCGTCGACGGCTTCCGCTTCGACCTCGGCGTGACGCTCGGGCGCGAGCCGGACGGCTTCGACCCGGGCAGCGGCTTCTTCGATGCGCTGATGCAGGATCCCCTGCTCAGCACGCTGAAACTGATTTCAGAGCCCTGGGATATCGGGCCCGGCGGCTATCAGATCGGCAATCATCCGCCGGGATTCGCGGAGTGGAACGGCAAGTACCGCGACGATGTGCGCAAGTACTGGAAAGGCGATGCCGGCATGCGCGGCGCCCTGGCGGCGCGGCTGCAGGCCTCCGCCGAGATGTTCGACCATCACCGCCGCAAGCCCTGGGCCAGCGTCAACTTCATCACGGCCCATGACGGCTTTACGTTGCAGGACCTGGTCAGCTACGAGACCAAGCACAACCAGGCCAACGGCGAGGACGGCCGCGACGGCTCCGATCACAATGAAAGCCGCAACTGGGGCGTGGAAGGGCCGAGCGAGGACGCTGCGATCATGGCGCAGCGCGAGCGCAGCAAGCGCAACCTGCTGACCGCCTTGATCCTGTCCCAGGGCACGCCGATGCTGCTGGCCGGCGACGAGTTCGGCCAGACCCAGTTGGGCAACAACAATGTCTACTGCCAGGACAATGAAACGGCCTGGCTGGATTGGTCCCTGCCCGGCGCGCCGCACGGCGCGGCGCTGCGCGACTTCACCGCAACGCTGATCGAGATCCGCAGGAAGCATCCGGTGTTCCAGGGACTGAATTTCCAGCACGGCCGGATCGAGGTCGCGCCCGGGCTCAGCGACATCATCTGGTTCGACGAACGCGGCACCGACCTGTCCCTGGAAGACTGGGACAATCCCAATGCCCGCCTGCTGGGGCTGCGGCGCGCGGTACGGCGCAAGGACGGCAAGCTGGAAATCGCCATCCTGCTGTTCAATTCCGACGATGCGCCGCATGAGTTCCAGCTGCCCGGGCCGGCGCTCGAATACCGCGTGCTGGTCGATACCGATGCGGCGCTCCGCCTGGAACCGGCGCTGGCGGGCGATCGCTGCGGCATTGCGGCGTTCAGCGCCATCGCCCTGATCGCGGAAGTGGACGCGGCGGCCCTGGTCAGCCTGGCGCAGGAAAGCATGCCGGATGCGGCTAACGATGCGGCGCCGGAGGCGGCTGCGGCGGCGGGACAGCCGTGAATCGCGGTTATGCGGCCAAGCTGCCCTTTGGCGCCGAGTTACTGGATGGCGGCGGCACGCGCTTTTCGCTATGGGCGCCGGCCTTGCAACAGGCCTGGCTGGAACTTGAAGGCGCGGCGGCGCTGCCGATGCTGCGGGATGAAGAAGGCGTGTTCCAGGTGACCGCGGACTGCGGTGCCGGAAGCCGCTACCGCTTCCGTGTGAGCGATCAGCTCAGCGTGCCCGATCCGGCTTCGCGCGCCCAGGCCGGCGGCGTACATGGTCACAGCGTGGTGGTCGATCCCCGGGCTTACGCGTGGACGCACCAGGATTGGAACGGCCGTCCCTGGCCGGGCAGCGTGATCTACGAGCTGCATGTCGGCTGTTATGGCGGAAGCTTCGCCGAAGTCGCCAGGCGCCTGCCGCATCTGCAAGAGCTCGGCGTGAGCGCGGTGGAGCTGATGCCGATTGCGGATTTCTCCGGCAGCCGCAACTGGGGTTATGACGGCGTGCTGCCCTACGCGCCGAGCGCCGCCTACGGCACGCCCGACGAACTCAAGGCACTGATCGACACCGCACACGGCCTGGGCCTGTGTATCTATCTGGACGTGGTCTACAACCACTTTGGGCCGGATGGGAACTACCTGCACAGCTATGCGCCGCAGTTCTTCGACGAGCAGCGCGCTTCGCCCTGGGGCGCGTCCATCGATTTCGGGCGGCCGCAGGTGCGCGAGTTCTTCATCGCCAACGCCCTCTACTGGCTGATGGAATACCGCTTCGACGGCCTGCGCCTGGATGCGGTGCACGCCATCGGCGACAACAGCTTCCTCGACGAACTGGCGGCAAGGGTCCGCGCCACGGTCGAGCCCGGGCGGCAGGTGCATCTGATCCTGGAGAACGAGCACAACGACGCCGGGCGCCTGGCCCGAGGCTACGACGCGCAGTGGAATGACGACGGCCACAACGTGCTGCACGTGCTGCTCACCGGCGAGACCGAGAGCTACTACCGCAACTACGGCGAAGCGCCGGCCGCCAAGTTGGCCCGCTGCCTGGCCGAAGGCTTCGTCTATCAGGGCGAGGCTTCGCCCAGCCACGATGGCAAGCCGCGCGGCACGCGCAGCGCCCATCTGGCGCCGACCCGCTTCGTGCTGTTCCTGCAGAATCACGATCAGGTCGGCAACCGCGCCATGGGCGAACGCCTGGGCGCGCTGACCCAGCCGCAGGCGCTGCGCGCTGCCATCGCCCTGCTGCTGTTGTCGCCGCAGATTCCGCTGCTGTTCATGGGCGAGGAGTTTGCCGCTGAACAACCCTTTCTGTTTTTCACCGATTTCCATGAAGAACTGGCGGACGCGGTGCGCGAGGGCCGGCGCAAGGAATTCGCGGCTTTCGCCGCATTCGCCTCGCCGCAGAAACGCGCAGCCATTCCGGACCCCAATGCGGAATCGACCTTCCGCAGCTCCTGCCTGCCTGGGCAGGCAAAGCCCGGCGCACAAAGCGAATGTCTCGACTACTACCGCCGCTTGCTGGGGATCCGCAATGAGTTAATCGCGCCAGCACTGGGCGATGTGAGCAGCCTCGGCGCCGAAGCGGTCGGCCCGGCCGCCGTGGCGGCACAATGGAGGCTGGATGGCGGCGCCGTTCTGTGGATAGCCATCAATCTCGGCGCCGAGCAGGTTCGGGCGAGCATTCCGGCGGGACGCATGCTGTTCGAAAGCCTGGATGGAGCCGGCACGGCGGCCGGCCGGGGAATTCTCCAGGCACACTCTTGCAGCGTCTTCCTGGAAACCCGGTCGTGAGCGCGGCGAAGCTGGAAGATCTGGCACGCGCGGCTGGCCTGGCAACCCGCTGGCGCGACTATCTGGGACAAGAACAACAAGTCGCGCCGGACACCTTGCGCCGCATCCTCGCCGCCCTCGAACTGCCGGCGGACACGGCGGAGAAAATCGCGGACAGCAGCCGCAAGCTGGAACAGGAAGCCGGCGGCGAGGCCGTGCCGGAACTGCTGATCGTGGATGCCGGTTCGCAACACCGCCTGCCCTTCGGCGAGCGCGGACAGCAAAGCCTGTCCGCGCGGCTCATCGCGGAAAACGGCGATGGCATCGACCTGGATCTGCAGACGGATGGCCATGGCCATCCGTTCCTGCCCGCCATCAGCGCACCGGGTTACTACACGCTGCAGGCCGGAGCGCGGCAGTTGTCGCTGGCGGTGGCTCCCGCGCGTTGCTACGGCACGGCCGAAGCGGCCGGCGCGGAACGCATGTGGGGCTTGTCGGCACAGCTCTATTCGCTGCGGCAGGCCGGCGACGGCGGTATCGGCAACTTCAGCGCTCTGGCCAGGCTGTGCCGCGAAGCCGCGGAGCGCGGCGCGGACGCCGTGGCGATCAGCCCGGTCCATGCCCTGTTCAGCGCCGACCTCGGCCACTTCAGTCCGTATTCGCCGTCGAGCCGCCTGTTCCTGAACGCGCTGTACGCGGACCCCGCCCGTACTTTCGGAGAAGCCACAGTACAGGGCGTGGTGCAACGGCTTGGACTACAGCAGGAGCAGTTGCGCCTTGAACAGGAACCACTGATCGACTGGCCGGCCGCGGCGCGCTGCAAGCTCGCGATCCTGCGCGCGCTTTACGACAGCTCCATGTCCCGGCTGAACGAGACCGACGATGCTCTGGCCCTCGACTATCGCGGCTTCGTCCTGGCCGGCGGCGAGGCTCTGCATAAGCATGCTACCTTCGAAGCGCTGCACGCGGCCGCGCTGGCCCGCGATCCCGGACAATGGCATTGGCGCAATTGGCCTGCACCGCTGCGCGACCCGGCCAGTGCCGAAGTGGCGCGCTTCTCCCGCGAACAGGCCGGAGAAGTCGGCTTCCATCTGTTCCTGCAATGGCTGGCCGACCACGGCCTGGCGGACGCGCAGGCACAGGCGCGCGATGCGGGCATGCGCCTCGGGCTGATCGCGGATCTTGCGGTCGGCACCGACAGCGGCGGCAGTCACGTGTGGAGCCGGCAGCAGGACGTGTTGACCGGTGTCAGCGTGGGCGCTCCACCCGACCTGCTCAACACGCAGGGCCAGAATTGGGGCATCACCGCCTTTTCGCCACATGGCCTGAAGCGGCATGGCTACGCGCCGTTCATCGAAACCCTGCGCGCCAGCCTGCGCCACGCTGGCGGCCTGCGCATCGATCATGTGCTCGGCCTGAGCCGCTTGTGGCTGGTGCCGGAAGGCACCGCGTCCGGCGCCTACCTGTCCTATCCCCTGCACGACATGCTGCGGCTGGTGGCGCTGGAATCCTGGCGCCACCGCGCGGTGATCATCGGCGAAGACCTCGGTACCATTCCCGACGGCTTCCGCGAGAACCTGGTACGGATGGGCCTGCTCGGCATGCAGGTGCTGTGGTTCGAGCGCGACCATGGCTATTTCATCGAGCCCGCCCGCTGGTCGCGCAACACCATCGCCACCACCACCACGCACGATCTGCCCACCGTGGCAGGCTGGTGGCGCGAACGCGATATCGATGGCGTGGCCGCGCGCGGAAGCCTGGCGCCCGGCTCGAGCGAGGCCGGCGAACGCGGGCAGCGCGCGCGCGACCGGCGCTCGCTATGGAATGCGTTCGGCCACGCCGGCGTGACGCGCCAGGCGATGCCGCCTCAGGATCAGCCGGAATCCGCGATCGACGCCGCGCTGGCCTTCATCGGCCGCACGCCCGCGCCCCTGGCCCTGGCGCCGATGGAAGACCTGATCGGATCGGTGGAACAGCCCAACGTGCCGGGCACCACCGTCGAGCATCCGAACTGGCGGCGGCGATTGCCGGCGGATTGCGCAAGCCTGCTGCGCAGCGACGAGGTCGAACGCCGCATCGCCATCCTGCACGCCGCGCGGCAACAGGGCTGACATGAGCACAAACCGGCAGGCTTCGCTGATTCCGCCACGCGCCACCGCGCGGCTGCAACTGCACCGCGGTTTTCCCTTCGACGCCGCGCGCGAGCAGGTGGCCTACTTCGCCCGGCTCGGCATCAGCCATCTCTACGCCTCGCCGATCCTGACCGCCCGCAGCGGATCGGCGCACGGCTACGACGCGGTGGATTACGGCAGCGTCAACCCGGAACTGGGTGGCGAAGACGGCCTGCGCCGGCTGGTGGCGGAACTGCGCCGCCACGATATGGGACTGATCGTCGATATCGTGCCCAACCACATGGCGGTAGGCAACCACGACAACGCCTGGTGGATGGACGTGCTGCAATGGGGACGCGAGAGCCGCTATGCCGGCTTCTTCGACATCGACTGGGACGTGCCCGATCCGGCACTGCATGGCCGCGTCCTCGCGCCCTTCCTCGGCAAGCCTTACGGCCAGGCTTTGATGGATGGCGAAATCACCCTGTGCCTGGATGCAGCGAGCGCACAGCTGTACGCGGCCTACTACGATCATCACTTCCCGATCGCGCCGGAATACTACGCGGCGCTGCTGCACAGCGGCGGTGAGACGCTGGCGCCGTTCGTGCGGATGTTCCGCGACAGCCTGCGCGGCGGACGCGGCAACCGGCAGCAGGGTTTCGACACGGCGCGGCGCGCCCTGGCGGGTGCGATGCAGGAATCCGACATCGCGCGGGCGCTGCGGCACGTCATCGAGCGCCATTCGCCGCAGTCGGCGGAGGGGCGCGCGCTGCTGCATCGCTTGCTGGAGCGACAGCACTACCGCCTGGCCTGGTGGCGCAGCGCCACCGACGAGATCAACTGGCGGCGCTTCTTCGACGTGATCGACCTGGCCGGCCTGCGCGTGCAGGAAACGGCGGTGTTCGAAGCGGTGCACGGCACCGTGTTCAGGCTTTACCAGGAAGGATTGATCGACGGCTTCCGCGTCGATCATGTCGACGGCCTGGCCGATCCGCGCAGCTACTGTCAGAAGCTGCGGCGGCGCCTGAAGAAGCTGGCGGCGGAGCGACCGGCGCAAGCGCCGGGCGGCGCGCCCTACCTGATCGTCGAAAAGATCCTCGCGCCGGGAGAGCTGCTCGCGACGGACTGGCATACCGACGGCACCTCCGGCTATGTCTTCATGAACCAGGTCGGCGCCCTGCTGCACGATCCGCGGGGCGAGGCACCGTTGCGCGCGCTGTGGAGCGAATACAGCGGCGGCGGCTCGAATTTCGCCGACGAGGAGCGCCGCGCCCGTCGCCGCATTCCGCAGGAACTGCTCGCCGCCGACTTCAACGCCTGTGCCCATGCCCTGCACAGTATCGCCCGTAGCGATCCGGCGACGCGGGACTGGACCCTGGGCGCGGTGAAACGGGTGCTGGCCGAATTGCTGGTGCATTTCCCGGTGTATCGCACCTATGCCGATGCGCGCGGCCGCAGCGAGGCCGACGCCGAGATCATGCGGCAGGTTATCGCCGCCGCCAAGCGCACCTGCCGCCCCGGCGAAGCGCCCCTGCTCGATCTGGTCGACGGCTGGCTGGGCGGCGTGGCGCCGCGCACGGTGACGCGCCTGGCCGAGCAGCGGGCGCGGCTGCGCGCCATCGCGCGCTTCCAGCAGCTGACTTCACCGGTGGCCGCCAAGTCGGTGGAAGACACCGCTTTCTACCGCCACGGAACGCTGCTGTCGCGCAACGAAGTGGGCGCGGATCCGGGCCAGTTCGGCATGAGCGTCGAACAGTTTCACGCCGCCTGCATCGAACGCACCCAGCGCTATCCGGCGGCGATGCTGGCCACCGCCACCCACGACCACAAGCGCGGTGAAGACCTGCGGGCGCGGCTGGCCGTGCTGAGCGAGCGCCCGGATCACTGGGCGCAGGCAGTCGCGCGCTGGAGCACGGCGAATCGGACGCTGAAGCCGGACATCGAAGGCATCAAGGGCCCCGACACCACCGACGAATACATGCTCTACCAGATGTTGGTGGGCGCATGGCCTTATGCCCTGGACCTCAACGACCGCGAGGCGCTCACCGCGCTGGACCAGCGGCTGGCCGGCTGGCAGCAAAAAGCCGTGCGCGAAGCCAAGCGCCGTTCGGGCTGGGTGGAGCCCAATCTAGCCTACGAAGAAGCCTGCCGGACTTTCCTGCGCCGGCTGCTCGATCCCTCGGTCGCGCCCGCGTTCCTGCGGGACCTGTCGGCGTTCGTGGCAAGCATCGCCGCCGCCGGAGCGCTCAACGGCCTGAGCCAGACCCTGCTGCGCCTGACCACGCCCGGCGTGCCCGACCTCTACCAGGGTTGCGACTGGTGGGACCTGAGCCTGGTCGATCCCGACAACCGCCGGCCGGTGGATTTCGCCGCGCGCGCCGCCGCCTTTGCCGCCGCGCCGAGCGACGATGAACTGCTGCGACAGTGGCGGGACGGACGCATCAAGCAAACCCTGATCGCCCGGCTGCTGGCCTATCGCGCACGCCAACCCCGGCTGTTCGCCGAGGGGCGCTACGTGCCGCTCGAAGTCGCGGGCGCGAAGGCGCAACACCTGCTCGCCTTTGTCCGCATGCTGGACGCGGGCCCCGCACTGCTGGTGCTGGCGCCGCGGCTGCCGACAGCCCTGCTGTCCTCGGCGGACAGCCTGGCGATCACGGCGCAGGACTGGGGCGACACACGCGTGGTGCTTCCCCGCGACCTGCAGGCGGTGGTGTTCACCGATCTGCTGGGCCGCCAGCGAGCCCACGGCCGCAACATTCACCTGCGGCAACTGGCGGAGGCCTGGCCGCTGGCCGCCCTGACCCTCAACGATTAAGAGTGAACGCTACAACCAGGTGCAGAGACCCAATTCCAATGGGTGCGACAGCGCCGCGTGCACCGGCCGGATGCGTATGCGGTAGTGCTGCAATCCCGATAGCGGCGTCAGTTCAAGGCGATATGCGATGCTCTCGCCGCTGGCGCCTTCCTGCGGCGCGAACGGCATGGTTTGCTCGGTGTGGAAGTTCCCGGCGTCGCCGCGACCCAGCACGCATTCCACCACCACGTCCCCGACGCCCAGGCCATTGAGCCGCGCCTGCACTTCCAGCGCCAGGCGCTCGCCATGAGGCAGTGCCTGCGCCGGCTCCCGCAACAGCTCCAGACTCACATCCTTCCAGCGGTTGCGCACCACTTTCTTCCATGCCGCGAGTTCGCGCGCGGCTGCAGCGCCGCCCGCACTCAGCTTGCGCGTCTGCCGCACCGCAGGGGCGTAGGCATAATGCAGATAGTCCATCACCATGCGCGCCGAGTTGTATCGCGGGATCAGCGACTTCATCGAGTTCTTGCTGATCTGCACCCATTCCGGAGCGTAGCCCTGTCCGTCGGCGCCGTAGTACAGCGGCACCACCTGGTGCTCGACGATATCGAGCAGTTGCCTTGCCTCTTCTTCGTCGCGCCGCCGCGCGGCGAGGTCGTCGGACAGCTCCGTCCAGTAGCCCGGATCCACCGGCTTCACGGCGAAACCGTTGCTGCCGTCGTAGCCTTCGTCCCACCAGCCATCCAGAACGGAGACGTTGACCACGCCGTTGATGCCGGCTTTTTCGCCGCTGGTGCCGCTGGCCTCGAGCGGATATTCCGGATTGTTGAGCCAGACGTCGCAGCCCTGCACCAGATTGCGCGCCAGCAGCATGTCGTAGCCTTCCAGGATGATCAGCCGGCCGATGAATTCCGGCTTCATGCTGATTTCGTGCAGGCGCTGGATGATGGCCTGGCCGGGCACATCGCGCG
>Ga0302314_10001273_pt1 | contig 47188 bp, 45 predicted proteins | sample III_Palsa_N2_3_FD_200533 | JGI IMG/M metagenome (GOLD analysis project Ga0302314, IMG submission 200533) | Peat permafrost microbial communities from Stordalen Mire near Abisko, Sweden - III_Palsa_N2_3 | ecosystem: Environmental > Terrestrial > Soil > Palsa > Peat permafrost | place: Sweden...
GCGGTAGATGTTGTCGACGAAGAACAGCACGTCGCGGCCTTCGTCGCGGAAGTACTCGGCCATGGTCAGGCCGGTCAGCGCCACGCGCAGACGGTTGCCCGGCGGCTCGTTCATCTGGCCGTAGACCATCGCCACTTTCGATTCCGGGAGATTGTCGCGCACGATGACCTTGGCGTCGGACATTTCGTGGTAGAAGTCGTTGCCCTCGCGGGTACGCTCGCCGACGCCGGCGAACACCGACAGGCCCGAATGCTCGGTGGCGATGTTGTTGATCAGCTCCAGCATGTTGACCGTCTTGCCCACGCCGGCGCCGCCGAACAGGCCGACCTTGCCGCCCTTGGCGAACGGGCACAGCAGGTCGATCACCTTGATGCCGGTTTCGAGCAGGTCGGTGGAGCCGGACTGGTCTTCATAGCTCGGCGCGTCGCGATGGATCGCCCAGTGGTGCTCGGCCTTGACTTCACCGGCCTCGTCGATCGGCTCGCCCAGCACGTTCATGATGCGGCCCAGGGTGGCCTTGCCCACCGGCACCGAAATCGGCGCGCCGGTGTTGTGCGCGATCAGGCCGCGCTTGAGGCCGTCGGAGGAGCCGAGCGCGATGGTGCGCACGACGCCGTCGCCCAGCTGCTGCTGCACTTCCAGCGTCAGGGCGGTGCCGTCGATCTTCAGCGCGTCGTAGATTTTCGGGATCGCGTCGCGCGGAAATTCGACGTCGATAACCGCGCCGATGATCTGGACAATCTTGCCGGTGCTCATCTCAATATTCCTCTTCAAATCTTTCTGTAGGTCGGCCTTCAGGCCGACTGCCGCTCATGTCGGCCTGAAGGCCGACCTACGTTTCAAAATTAAACCGCTGCCGCGCCACCCACAATTTCCGCCAGTTCCTTGGTGATGCTGGCCTGGCGGGCCTTGTTGTATGCAAGCTGCAGACTATTGATGATCTTGCCGGCGTTGTCGGTGGCGGCTTTCATCGCCACCATGCGCGCGGACTGTTCGGAGGCGGAGTTTTCCACCACCGCCTGGTACACCTGTGATTCGAGATAGCGGCCCAGCACCGTATCGAGCAGTTCGCGCGCGTCCGGCTCGTAGATGTAGTCCCAGGGGAAGCCGCCGCCGCTGCGCTCGCCTTCCTCGCCCGCCGTCACCGCCAGCGGCAGCAGCTGACGGATGGTCGGCTTCTGCGTCATGGTGTTGACGAACTGGTTCGACACCAGGAACACGCGATCGACTTCGCCGGCACGGTAGGCATCGGTCACCACCTTGATGGTGCCGAGCAACTGTTCCAGATGCGGCTTGTCGCCCAGGTGCGAGGTCTGCGCCACCACCCGGCCGCCGACGCGCTTGAAGAACGCCACCGCCTTGTTGCCGAACACCGCGTACTCGGCCTCGACGCCTTTTTCCTTCCACTCGCGGATGGAACGCACCGCGGCGCGGAACAGGTTGGTGTTGAGGCCGCCGCACAAGCCGCGGTCGCTCGACACCACGATGAAGGCGACGCGCTTGACCGCGCGATCCACCAGGAACGGATGCTTGTACTCCGGGTTGGCCTGCGCCAGGTGGCCGACGGTGCGCAGGATCTTCTCGGCATAGGGGCGCGCGTTGACCATGCGCTCCTGTGCCTTGCGCATCTTCGACATCGCCACTTTTTCCATCGCACGCGTGATCTTCTGCGTGTTCTTCACGCTCTTGATCTTGGTGCGGATTTCCTTTGCGCCGGCCACGGTCTATCGCTCCCGGATCAGATCGCGGACTGCTTGACGTAAGCGTCCATCGCCGCCTTCAGCTCGGCTTCGATGGGGTTGCTCCAGTCACCGGTGTTGACCTTGTCCAGCGTCGCCTTGTGGCTGCTGGCGAGGAACTGGTGCAAACCAGCCTCCCAGGCCAGCACGCTTTCCACCGGCACCTTGTCGATGTAGCCCTTTTCCACCGCGTACAGGGTGGCGGCCATCTGGCCGACGGACAGCGGCGCATACTGCTTCTGCTTCATCAGCTCGGTGACGCGCTGGCCGCGCTCGAGCTGCTTGCGGGTGGCTTCGTCCAGATCCGAGGCGAACTGCGCGAACGCCGCCAGCTCACGATACTGGGCCAGCGCCAGACGCACGCCGCCGCCGAGCTTCTTGATCACCTTGGTCTGCGCCGCGCCACCGACACGCGACACCGAGATGCCGGCGTTCATGGCGGGACGGATACCGGCGTTGAACAGGTCGGTTTCCAGGAAGATCTGGCCGTCGGTGATGGAGATCACGTTGGTCGGCACGAAGGCCGACACGTCACCGGCCTGGGTCTCGATGATCGGCAGCGCGGTGAGCGAGCCGGTCTTGCCCTTGACGGCGCCGTTGGTGAACTTCTCGACGTATTCCTCGTTGACACGCGCGGCGCGCTCCAGCAGACGGGAATGGAGATAGAACACGTCGCCGGGGAAGGCTTCGCGGCCCGGCGGGCGGCGCAGCAGCAGCGACACCTGGCGGTAGGCCACGGCCTGCTTGGACAGATCGTCGTAGATGATCAGCGCGTCCTCGCCCTTGTCGCGGAAGTACTCGCCCATGGTGCAGCCGGAGTACGGCGCGATGAACTGCAGCGCGGCGGCTTCGGAAGCGGTGGCGGCGACGACGATGGTGTGGGCCATCGCGCCATGCTCTTCCAGCTTGCGCACCACGTTGGCGATGGAGCTGGCCTTCTGGCCGATCGCAACGTAGATGCACTTGATGCCGGTGGTCTTCTGATTGATGATCGCGTCGACGGCCAGGGCGGTCTTGCCGGTCTGGCGGTCGCCGATGATCAGCTCGCGCTGACCGCGGCCGATCGGCACCATCGAGTCGACCGACTTGTAGCCGGTCTGCACCGGCTGGGTCACCGACTGACGCGTGATGACGCCCGGCGCGACCTTCTCGATCGGCGAGGTGCCGGAAGCCTTGACCGGACCCTTGCCGTCGATCGGACGGCCCAGCGCATCGACCACGCGGCCGAGCAGGCCTTCGCCCACCGGCACTTCGAGAATGCGGCCGGTGGTCTTCACCGTGTCGCCTTCCGCCAGATGCTTGTAGTCGCCCAGCACCACCGCGCCGACGGAGTCACGCTCCAGGTTCAGCGCCAGGCCAAAGGTGGTCTCGCCGCTGGCATTGGCCGGGAACTCGAGCATTTCGCCCTGCAGTGCGTCGGACAGGCCGTGGATACGGACAATGCCGTCCTGCAGCGAGACGATGATGCCGGTGTTGCGCGCTTCGGCGCCGGCCTCGAAGTTCTTGATGCGGGCCTTGATCAGCTCGCTGATCTCGGAAGGATTCAGTTGCATGGGTTATATACCTGTTATTACCGCTGAACGAGGCGCTGCGCGCCCCGAACTTCAATGTTGTCCGACTTCTGCACTTAGGCCGTGACCACGGCCTGGCGCAACTGCGCCAGTTCACCGGCGATGGAACCGTCGATCACCAGATCGCCGGCGCGGATCACCGCTCCGGCCACCAGTGCCGCATCGGTTTTCCACGACACATCCACTTCACGCGCCAGCCGCTTGCGGATCGCGGCGATCAGCGCCTGCTGCTGCGGCTCGGCGACCGCGGTAGCCGTGGTGATTTCCACGTCCACCCGCTTTTCGGCCGCCGCGCGCAGCGTCTCGTACTCTTCCGCGATGGCCGGCAGGGCGGCGATGCGCTTGTTCTCGACCAGCAGCCCGAGCAGGTTGCTGCCCTGCGTATCGAGCTGATCGCCCAGCGCCTTGCCCAGCAGCCCCACCACATCGCTGCGTGACAGGCGCGGATCGCTCAACAGCGACGACACGCGGGCATCGGCAACCACGGCGCTCAGCGTCTGCAGCGTCTTCGACCAGCGCGGCAGCGCACCTGATTCCTGCGCCAGCTCGAAAGCGGCTTTCGCATACGGACGCGCCAGTGTGTGCAGTTCGGCCATGGCCCTTAGACCTGCGCCGCCAGCTCGTTCAGCACGTCGGCGTGAGCCTTGGTGTCGATCTCGCGCTTGAGGATGCGGGAAGCGCCGGCCACCGCCAGCTCACCCACCTGCTTGCGCAGCGAGTCCTTGGCCTGCGTCACTTCGCGCTCGACCTCGGCGTGACCGGAGGCGACGATGCGCGCCTTCTCCGACTCCGCGTCCAGGCGTGCCTGATCGATGATCTGCGTCGCCTGCTTGTTGGCGGCGCCGAGGATCTCCTGCGCCTGCACGCGGGCGACCTTGAGCGCTTCTTCGCTCTTCAGCGCGGCGTCGTGCAGAGACTTCGAGCCCTTCTCGGCGGCGGCAAGGCCGTCGGCGATTTTCGCCTGGCGGTCCTGCATGGCCTTGATGATGTATGGCCACACGTAACGCCACATGAGCGATACGAACACCAGGAAGGTGAAGCTCTGAACGAACAGAGTTGCGTTGAGATCCATCGCTTGCTACCCCGTCGGGAAGATTGTTCGGCGATTAACCGCCGGCCGCAGCTTTGACCGCCGCCGCGAACGGGTTGGCGAAGACAAAGAACATGCCGATACCGATACCGACGAAGGTCACGGCGTCGAGCAGACCGGCGACCAGGAACATGCGGCCGAGCAGCATGCCGCCGAGTTCCGGCTGGCGCGCGGTGCCTTCAATCAGTTTGCCGCCGAGCAGGCCGAAGCCGATAGCCGTGCCGGCGCCGCCGAGACCGAGGATGAGACCGACCGCGAGCAGGGTCGAGGCGTCGATTTGGGCCAGCAGATGAGCGAATTCCATTGAAGCAACTCCTGTAAACGTAATGATGTGTGGTACGGGTGGGTGGAATTAATGATCTTCGCCGTGGCTCTGCGCCGCCGACGAAAGGTAAACGACAGTCAGCACCATGAAGACGAAAGCCTGCAGGGGGATGACAAGCAAATGGAATATCGTCCAAGCCATCTGGATAAACAGGCCACCAATGCCGAAGAAAACGAAACCGCCGACGCCATGTTCAAAGGCGTTACTGGCGAATACCGCGATCAGCACGAATATCAATTCACCGGCGAACAGATTGCCGAACAGTCGCAGCGCCAGCGATACCGGCTTGGCGATGTCCTCGACCAGACGCAGGATCACGTTGACCGGGATCAGCAGCACGTTCAGCACGCGCAGCGAGCCGGACGGGATGAAAAACGGATGGGTCAGAAATTCCTTGCCCAGACCGAACACACCCTTGTACTTGAAGCTGAAAATGTACATCAGCACGAACACCGACAGCGACAGCCCGAAGGTGATGTTGATGTCGGTACTGGGGACAACCCTCAGATGATGCAGGCCGACATGTTTGCCGAGAAGCGGAAGCCAATCGATCGGCACGATATCCATGAGGTTCATCAACAGAACCCAGGCGAAGATCGTTAGGCCCAGGGGCGCCACAAGTGAATTGGCGTGCGGATAGATATCCTTGACCTGCCCCTGCACGAATTCCACCAGCATTTCAATGAAGTTCGTGATACCGGTGGGAACCCCGGTATTAGCCTTGCGAGCCACGCGGATCATGAAGAACAGCAACAGGGCACCAAGAATCACGGCGAAAGCGATGCTGTCGACATTGAGCACCCAGAAGCCATGGGCATCGGGATCAATCTTCATGGTCCGCAAATCCAGCTTGAGGTTAGTCAAGTGGTGCAGAACATAAATGCCTGAGTCTTCGCGGGCTTCTGCTGCTGCCATAAATCAGAACTCTTTTGTCTCGTCAGTCCAGTCAAACCCCAGCCATGCCAGCACCAGCCAATAGGCCAGCAGGCAGGCGGCGTAGGTAAGCATCAACGCCAAAAACTGCTTCGCGAACAATCCCACGCCCAGCCAGAACAGCAGGGCGGTCAAACCAATCTTGCCAAACTCCCCCAGGTAAAACGCGCCGAGCATCAGCCCTGGCTCCTGCGTCTTGCGCTTCGCAAACACGCGGTAGGCGAAATACGCCGTGGGTATCACCGCCACCAGCCCGCCGTACAACGCGGCGATCGCTTGCGGCTTGCCCCATATCGCGCCCGTCAGCAGGGCGGCGATCCCGAGAATCCCCAGTTGCACCAGGCATACCGCCCGAGCGATTGCTGCACCGCGCAATTGGGTTCGCATTTTCATCCGCCCGTGGTGACGATTTGGTTACGTCGCCCCTAGCGAACTCACCAGCGGGATTGCGATTTTAACGGCTCAGGACAAGGGCGGTCAAACTTTGTCCCCAAATTGGCGCATACCGCGCAAATGTCACAGCCACTGCACCAAAATCGCCACAGCGCCAATCCCTGCCGCTGTTTTCAATGTTTCATGAATTTTCCAACCGCCAGGGTCAGCAGCGGCCGCGGCGCCAGCCGGGTGAAGATCGAGCTCGCCTTGCTCAGCGTGCCCGGCACCACCAGCCGGCTGCGCCGGCGCAGGCCGCGCAGAGTCTCGTCGACCACGGTCTGCGCGCTGACAATACTGCTCTTCGGCACGGTCTCGCGCAGATGAGCATCGCCGGTGGCCTCGAAGAAGGCCGTATCCACCGGCCCCGGGCACACCGCCATCACATGCACGCCGCGGCCGCGGCACTCGCCCCACAGCGCATCGCTGAAGGACCAGACAAAAGCCTTGGTGGCGCCGTACACCGCCATGAAGGGCAGCGGCTGGAACGCCGCCATCGAGGCGACATTGATGATGGCGCCGTTGCCCGCCTGCAGCATGGCCGGCAGGAAAGTACGCGACAGATCGACCACCGCGCCGGTATTGAGCCGGATTTCCTCCTGCTCGCGGCCCGGGTCCAGCGTCTCGAACGGCCCGGTGGTGCCGAAGCCGGCGTTGTTGATCAGCAGGTCGGCCTGCAAGCCGAGCTTGTCCACGATCTTCTTCAGATCGGCGCCGGGCGAGGCTTTCGCCAGATCGGCCACCACCACCTCGACACGGCGGCCGTGCTGCTGCGACAGCTGCTGCGCCAGCGCATTGAGCTTGTCGGCGGACCGCGCCACCAGAATCAGATCGCAGCCGGCGGCGGCCAGTGTCGCGGCGAAGGCGGCGCCGATGCCGCTGGAGGCGCCGGTGATGAGGGCGGTTTTGTAGGACAAGCTCATGGATTCATCCGCGTGCGGTGATCAAGATAAAAGCGTTCTCGCGCAAAGACGCAAAGAACGCCAAGAAAAGCTCTTAATACTTTTTTGCGTCTTTGCGTCTTTGCGCGAGAATGCTTTTGCCTAGCGCAGAATCTTCAGCAGCCGCTCCAGCTCCTGCTTGTCGCCGAAGCCGACGGTCAATTGCCCACGCCCGGCCTGGCTCTGCTTGAGCTGCACCGGCAGGCCGATGCGTTCGCTCAGCTCCAGCTCCAGCGGGCTGCGCGTGCGCTTCGCCGCCAGGCCCTTGTGCGCCTGCTTCTCGGCCAGCTTCTGCGCCAGCAGCTGCTCGGTCTGGCGCACCGACAGGCGCTGCTCCACCACCTGCCGCGCCAGCGCCACCTGGCGCTCGCCGGCGGCGGCCAGCAGCACCTTGGCATGGCCCAGGGACAGCTTGTCGTCGCGCACCAGCTCTTGCACCTCGGTTTCGAGATCGAGCAGGCGCAGCAGGTTGCTCACCGCAGCGCGGGAGCGGCCCACCGCTTCGGCGGTGAGCTCGTGGGTCAGGCCGCATTCGTCGATCAGGCGGCGCAAGGCTTCCGCTTCTTCCAACGGGTTCAGGTCGGCGCGCTGGATGTTCTCCACCAGGGCCACCGCCATCGCGGTGCGATCCGGGATCTGCCGCACCACTGTCGGGATGGTTTTCAGACCGGCCATCTTGGCCGCGCGCCAGCGCCGCTCGCCGGCAACGATCTCGTAGCGCCCGCCGCCGGCGGGACGCGCCACGATCGGCTGCACCACGCCCTGCGAACGGATCGAATCGGCCAGCGATTGCAGCGCTTCCGCATCGAACTTGCGGCGCGGCTGGTGCCGGCCCGGCGCCAGCAGCTCCAGCTCCAGCTCGCGCAGTTCCTCTCCCGTTTCCGCCGGCGACGGCGTGACGCTGCCGAGCAGGGCATCGAGTCCCCGGCCAAGTCCCCGTTTCTTTGTATTCATGGGCCGTAGTTTCCGGTTTCCGGTTCCCAGTTTCCAGTTACAGCCGCCGGATAAGGGGATTCACTCCCGCTTTTGCTTCTCCTGGAAACTGGGAACCGGTAGCTGGAAGGGGCTTTTCAGACCCCCGACTGCGCCCCCATGGCGGCATTGCGGAACTCCAGCGGATGCGAGATGTTGGCGATCGACTCCAGGCCGCCGCCGGTGCCGTGGATCACCAGGGTGCCGTAGCCCAGCAAGCGTCCGGGGATGCTTTGCTGCACCGCCAGGCTTTCGATCTTCTTGTGCAGCATCTCGGTGGTGCGGCGGCTGACCAGTCCATGCTTGGCCACAATGCGCACCGAAGTCACCACCAGTTCGGTCGACCAGGCGTTGAGCATGGCCGGGATCGCCGCCAGCACGCCCACCACGATCGCTACCGCGCCCCAGATCCATAGATTGGGCAGGTTGGAGGCAAAGGGAGAGATCACCACGAAAGCCAGGCCGAAGGCCATCAGCAGCATCGGCTTGAAGTAGATGATCCAGTGCAGGCTGCCGGTGCAGAGAATGGTCTCGCCCGGCAGCAGGTTTTTGGAGACATAGGACATGGCGGTCGGTATCCGGAAGCGTGGGGTGCTGCGTCAATGTACTACTGAGACAGCTCGGGACGACTTCTGTTCTTTCGCCGGCGGCCAAACCCGGAATATCAACCCCGCAGCGTCGGCGCTTTTCTCAGCCCAGCGGCAACTGCCCGCCATCATGCCGCCGCAGCACCTCGCCCGCCAGCGCCAGGTAGGCCTTGGCGCCGCTGGAAGCCGGGTCGTAGCCGATCACCGGCAAACCGTGGCTGGGCGCCTCGGCCAGGCGTACGTTGCGCGGCACCATGGTGCGGTAGACCTTGTCGCCGAAATGTTCCAGCAGCTGCGCCGAAACGTCGTTGGCCAGGTTGTTGCGCGGATCGTACATGGTGCGCAGCAGGCCCTCGATCTCCAGCCGCGGATTGATCACCCGCCGGATCTTGTTGATGGTGTCGACCAGGGCGGTGAGGCCTTCCAGCGCGTAGTACTCGCACTGCATCGGGATCAGCACGCCGTCGGCGGCGACAAAGGCGTTGACGGTGAGCTTGGACAGCGCCGGCGGGCAGTCCAGGAAAATGTAGTCGTAATCGGCGGCGACCTGCTCCAGCGCCAGCTTCAGCGCGAAATCGCCGGCGGCAACATCGCGCAGCTTGATCTCCGCCTCGGTCATGTCGCTATTGGCCGGCATCACCGAAAAGCCCAGATTGGGCAGGAACAGCACCACGTCGGCCGGCCTGGCCTTCTCCAGCAGCACATCGCGCGTGGTCTTCGCCAGCTTGTACTTGTCCACGCCCACGCCCATGGTGGCGTTGCCCTGCGCATCCAGGTCGACCAGCAGCACGCGGCGCTTGGTCGCCGCCAGCGAGGCAGCCAGATTGATGGCGGTGGTGGTCTTGCCCACTCCGCCCTTCTGGTTGGCGACCGCGATGATGCGGCTCATGAGGGTGAGCGCGCGGCGATGACCAGATGGCGCGCTTCGGCGAGCCCCGGCACTGTCAAGGGTTTGATGTCCACGATCCCGACTCCCGCGGGCAGATCCTGCGTTTCCTGGGAGTCGAGCTTACCTTTCATCGCCAGCCAGTGCCCGCCCCGCGCCAGCAAGTGGTCGGTCAGGCTGAAGAAATCGCGCAGCGAGGTGAAGGCGCGCGAGGTGATTGCCGCAAACGGCTGCGCCGGCTGGTGGTCCTCCACCCGCGCTTCCACCACTGCCACGTTGTCCAGTTTCAGCACACGCACCGCATGGCGCAGGAAACGCGCCTTCTTGCCGTTGCTGTCGAGCACGGTGACGGCAAGGCCCGGATTGGCGATGGCCAGCGGGATGCCGGGCAGTCCGGCGCCGCTGCCGACATCGAGCAGCGGACCACGGATATAGGGTTGCAGCACCAGGCTGTCGAGCAGATGCCGCGTCACCATCGCCTCCGGCTCGCGCACGGAGGTGAGGTTGTAGGCTGCATTCCACTTGAGCAGCTCGTCCAGGTAAGCCAGCAGCGGCTCGGCCAGCGGCGCCGGCAGGGCCAGCGCCGCCAGTCCCTGTTCGAGTATGGCGCGGGGCGCACCTTGGCTGTCACGCCCCACGCCAGGTATCGCTCAGACCACGAACAGGCTGACGAAATCCTGCACCGGCGTCGCTTCCAGGCGGGCCTGGTCTTCGGCGATGTGCAGGATCTTGGCGGTGTTCTTCGGCGCGATCTTCAGCGCCAGGTTGCTCTTGAACTTCTCCACCAGCACCGGGATGCCTTCCTTGCGGCGGCGGCGGTGGCCGATCGGGTACTCCACCAGCACTTCCGCCAGCTTGCTGCCGTCGTTGAACTCGACGGTGATGCCGTTGGCGATGGAGCGCTTGTCGGAATCCAGATAGTCCTTGGTGAACTGCGCGTCTTCCACGCACACCATCTTCTCGCGCAGGGCGTCGATGCGCGGATCGGCGGCGACCGCATCCTCGTAGTCGGAGGCGACCAGGCGGCCGAAGATCAGCGGCACGGCGGTCATGTACTGGATGCAATGATCGCGGTCGGCGAAGTTGGCCAGCTTGCCCTGCTTGTCGATGATGCGGATCGCCGACTCGTGGGTGCGGATGGTGATCTTCTTGATCTGGTCGATGCGGTCCTTGACCTGCGGGTGCAGGGTCATGGCGCATTCCGCCGCGGTCTGGGCGTGGAACTCGGCCGGGAAGCTGATCTTGAACAGCACGTTTTCCATGACGTAGCTGCCCAGCGGACGGGCCAGGGTGATGGCCTTGCCGCGGTTGAGCGCATCCTGGAAGCCCCAGGTCTTGGCGCTAAGCACGGTGGGGATATTCATCTCGCCGCGCAGGGTGCGCAGCGCCAGCAGCACGGCGCGCGAGGTGGCGTCGCCGGCGGCCCAGGACTTGCGCGAACCGGCGTTCGGCGCGTGACGGTAGGTGCGCAGCGCGCCGCCGTCGGCGAAGGCGTGGGTCAGGGCGGTGAGGATTTCCTCACGCGTGCCGCCGAGCAGCTTGGTCACCACCGCCGTGGAAGCCACCCGCACCAGCAGCACGTGATCCAGGCCGACGCGGTTGAAGCCGTTTTCCAGGGCCAGCACGCCCTGGATCTCGTGCGCCATGATCATGCCTTCCAGCACGGTGCGCAGGGTCAGCGGCGCCTTGCCTTCAGCAACGTTCTTGCGCGACAGGTAATCGGCCACGGCGAGGATGCCGCCGAGGTTGTCGGAGGGATGGCCCCACTCCGCCGCCAGCCAGGTATCGTTGAAATCCAGGTAGCGGATCATGCAGCCGATGTTGAAGGCCGCCGCCACCGGGTCCAACTCATAGCTGGTGCCGGGCACGCGGGCGCCGCCGCTCATGGTGGCGCCCGGCACCACCGGCCCCATCAGCTTGGTGCAGCCGGTGTAGATCAGGGCCTGCAGGCCGCAACCCAGGGTATCGATCAGGCAGTAGCGCGCCGTGCTCAGGGCTTCGTCGGAAAATCCCTTGTGATTCCAGACGTAATCAGCGATCTGGACGAGGACGGCATCGGGGTCGGGACGGGTGGCGTCGCGGATATCGTGGGCGCTCATTGAGTTCTCAGGAACCAGTGGTGGAGATAGCCGAAAAATGGCGCGCAGTATAACTCGGGAAGGCCCCCCTACATCGTCTGAACCGGGGATGGACTGTGCCCACAGCGCCCGGCCGGCCTGCTAATCTGGGGAAAATTTACCGGGGAATGCGATCCATGCAACGGCCAATTCACGCCGCAGCACTGGCGGCGCTGTTGATCTGCGCCTGCAGCGGTCAGAAACAGGGCACGGCGGAACGCGACCCCTACTCCTCCACTTACGCGCCGCCGGCGGCGGTGCCGGTGCTGATCCAGCACGCCACCGTCCTCACCGGCACCGGCAGCCGCCTCGACGACGGCGATGTGCTGATCCAGGACCACCGGATCGCCCAGGTCGGCAAGGGCATCGCCGCCCCCGCCGGGGCCGTGGTGGTGGATGCCCAGGGCCGCTGGGTAACGCCCGGCATCATCGATCCGCATTCCCACCTTGGCGTTTATGCCTCGCCGGAAGTCTGGGCCATGTCCGACGGCAACGAGGCCACCAGCCCCACCACCCCGGACGTCTGGTCGGAACACTCGGTGTGGCCGCAGGACCCGGGCTTCGAGCAGGCGCGGATGGGCGGCGTCACCTCGATGATGATTCTGCCCGGCTCGGCCAACCTGATCGGCGGCCGCGGCACCCTGCTCAAGAACGTGCCGGCGACGACCTACCAGGAAATGAAATTCCCGGGTGCGCCGCAGGTGCTGAAAATGGCCTGCGGCGAGAATCCCAAGCGGGTCTATGGCAGCCAGCACAAATTCCCCTCGACCTGGATGGGCGATGTGGCCGGCTACCGCGAAGCCTTCGCCAAGGCCGCGGAGTACAAGGCCAAGCGCGATGCGGCGAAGAAGAAGGGCGGCACCGCGCCGGAGCGCGACATCGGCATGGAAACCCTGGCCGATGTGCTGGACGGCAAGATCCTGGTGGAAATGCACTGCTACCGCGCCGACCAGATGGCGACCATGCTCGACGTGGCGCAGGAATTCAAATTCAAGATCAGCGCCTTCCACCACGCGGTGGAGGCCTACAAGATCGCGCCGCTGCTGAAGGCCACCGATACCTGCGCCGTGATGTGGGCCGACTGGTGGGGCTTCAAGATGGAAGCCTTTGACGGCATCCGCGAGAACATCGCCATGGTCGACGCCGCCGGCGCCTGCGCCACGGTGCACTCCGACGACCCCATCGGCATCCAGCGCCTCAACCAGGAAGCCGGCAAGGCGATGGCGGCCGGCTGGCGCGCCGGTCTCGACATCCCGCGCGAGCGGGCGATCCGCTGGATCACCGCCAATCCGGCCAAGGCGCTGGGCGTGGCCGATCGCGTCGGCACGCTGGAAAACGGCAAGGACGGCGATGTAGTGGTGTGGAGCAGCGATCCCTTCTCGGTCTACAGCCATGCCGACCTGGTCTACATCGACGGCGTGCTGCGCTACGACCGCGCACATCCGGCGGCGCAACCGGAGAGCGATTTCAAATTGGGTGTGCTCGGCCAAGAGGAGGAAATGCAATGAAAAAAATTACGTTTGCTCTTCTCGCGTTGCTCCCAGGCATCGCCTCCGCCGGCACCATCGCCATCATCAATGCCGAGATCCACACCCTTGGCCGCGCCGGCGTGATCGCTCATGGCACCCTGATCATCCGCGATCACCGCATCGACGCGGTCGGTGAAAACCTGGCGCCGCCGCAGGGCGCGCAGCTCATCGATGCCGGCGGCAAGCCGGTGACGCCGGGGCTGTTCGACGCTTACACCAGCCTCGGCATCAAGGAGATCGACGGCGTCGAGGAATCCGATGACAGCGCGGCGAAGAAGCCGCGTTACAGCGCCGCGCTCGACGTCACCGACGCCTTCAATCCGCGCAGCACCCTGATCCCGGTGAACCGCATCGAGGGCCTGACCCGCGCCGCCTCGGCGCCGGATTCGGCCAGCGGCGGCAGCCTTATCGCCGGACAGGGTGCGGTGATCTCGCTGGGCAGCCTGTCGGATTGGCTGGTCAAGCCCAGGGCGGCGATGTACGCCCAGCTCGGCGAGACCGGCGCCAAGCTCAGCGGCGGCTCACGCACCACCGCCTGGGCCGCCTTGCGCGAAGCCTTCGACGAGGTGCGCCGCGCCGGCTCGGCGCGGGTCAACCCCGAGCACCCGAGCCAGCTCACCGCCGAGGACATCGAAGCCCTGCGCCCGGTGCTGGCCGGCGACGAACCCCTGGTGCTGTACCTCAACCGCGCCAGCGACATCCTCAGCGCGCTCAAATTCGCCGACGACAACGGCATCAAGCTGATCGTGCGCGGCGGCGCCGAATCCTGGCTGGTGGCAGCGGCGCTGGCGGAGCATCAGGTGCCGGTGATTCTCGATCCGCGCCTGGACCTGCCGCAGCACTTCGAATCGCTGGCCGCGCGCGCCGATGCCGCAGCCCTGTTGCAAAAGGCCGGCGTGCTGCTGGCCTTTGCCCTGGACGATGAGTTCAACACCCACAATGCGCGCAATGTGCGCCAGCTCGCCGGCAACGCCGCCGCGCAGGGCATGGAGCGCGAAGCGGCGCTGGCCGCGATCACCCTCAACCCGGCGCGCATCTACGGCGTCGACGGCACCCTGGGCAGCCTGGAGGCGGGCAAGATCGCCGACGTGGTGGTCTGGGACGGCGACCCGCTCGAAACCACCAGCTTCCCGCGCAAGGTTTTCATCGACGGCCAGGAAGTGCCGGCGATCAGCCGCCAGACAGAGTTGCGCGACCGCTACATGCAGCGCCTGCATCTCGGGCCTTACGCAAAACAGTGACAAGGCCTGGTCACCCGGGAAGCGCGCGGCGCTTCCCGCGCTGCGTTCATTGAGCTGAATTTCCCCGGCTACAACCAGGCCGGGTGGATGCTAAAGTCCGAACATCACCGGGCGTAAGACCCGGCACCGTTTTTCCGGTTCTTGGAGGATGCAATGAAAATCCTGATGCAAGCCGGCAGCCTGCTGGCCGTGACACTGTTGGCCGCCTGCGGCGGCTCGAATTCCGGCTCCGCTTCTTCCAGCAGCAGTTCGGGTTCCGCGTCCTCCAGTTCCGGCGTCAGTTCCAGTTCCAGTTCCAGCAGCAGCGGCGGCGTCTCGTCGAGCAGTTCGGGCGCGGCTTCCAGTTCCGGCGGCGGCGTCAGTTCCAGCTCAAGCGGCGGTGCCGCTTCAAGTTCCAGCTCCAGCAGTGGCGCTGCTTCAAGTTCCAGTAGCAGCTCGGGCGCAGCCTCCAGCTCCAGCTCATCCAGTTCCAGTTCGTCCAGCTCGAGTTCGAGTTCGAGCTCCAGCGGCGCCGCTTCCAGCTCCAGTTCTGGCGCCGGTTCAAGCTCCGGCACAAGTTCCGGTTCCAGCTCGGGTTCCGGTACCCCCAAGTACAACGTCACCATTACCCGTACCAAGTACGGCATCCCGCACATCAAGGGCAACGACTTCGGCAGTCTCGGCTATGGCTACGGCTACGCCTTCGCCGAGGACAATCTCTGCACCATGATGGAAGACTACGTCGCCATCCGCGGCGAGCGCTCCAAGTACCTGGGCGGCACCGGCAGCTACTCGATTCCCGCCGTACCGGTCACCGCCAACAACGTCGACAGCGATTTCTTCTGGAAGCTCATCGCCAGCGACGCCAACGTGGCCAAGTTCAAGGCCGCCGCCGACCCCCGCGTGGAACTGGCGGTGACCGGCTACGTCGACGGCTTCAACCGCTGGATGAACGAACTCAAAGCCGGGCAGCATCCGGGCCGCCAGGCGGCCTGCGCCAACGCCGCCTATCTGCAGAACATCAACGAGTCCGACGTCTATCGCCGTTTCATCCGCCTGGCGGTGATCGCCAGCTCCTCGGTGCTGGAAACCGAGATCGCCACCGCCACGCCGCCGCCGATCAGCCTGGGCAGCAACAGCAAGCAGGGCTACGGCAAGGAGATGAAGGCACTGGCCAGCGTTACTCCGGACGAGCAGCCGTTCGCGCGGCTGCGCGAGAAGAAGTTCGGCAGCAACATGTACGCGCTGGGCGCGGACGCGACGCAGAGCGGCTCGCCGATCGTCTACGGCAATCCGCACTTCCCCTGGACCGGCACCGAGCGCCTCTACATGGCGCACCTGACCCTGCCGGGGCAGATGGACATCGAGGGCGTTTCGCTCTACGGCGTACCGGTGATCCTGATCGGCTTCAACGACAACTTTGCCTGGAGCCACACCGTCTCCACCGCCTACCGCTTCACCTTCTACCAGCTGCCGCTGAACCCGCTCAACCCGAAGCAGTACTTCTACAACGGCAAGCTGACCGACATGACCGCGGTGCCGCTGAGCGTGGACGTGCTGCAAAGCGACGGCAAGACCGTCCAGACCCAGAGCCGCACGCTCTACACCAACCAGTACGGGCCGATGCTCAACATCACCGTATCCGGCATCCCGGTGCTGGGCTGGACCCAGACCACCGGCTTCACCCTGCGCGACGCCAACCTGGAGAACACCCGCCTGATCAACCAGTTCTTCGCCTGGAATCTGGCGCAGAGCCTCGACCAGTTCAAGGCGCTGCACAAGTCCATCCTCGGCACGCCCTGGGTCAACACCGTCGCCTCCGGACCGGGTGGCGATGCCTACTACGGCGACGTCAGCGTGGTGCCGAACACGCCGGACACCCTGGTCAAGTCCTGCACCCCGCCGATCACCGGCACCCTGGTGGCGCAACTGGAGCCGGGCCTGCCGATCCTCTACGGCAACCGCACCGACTGCCAGTGGCTGACCGACGACGACGCCGCGGCACCCGGCATCTTCGGCCCGGCGCACCTGCCGACGCTGGACCGCACCGATTTCGTCTCCAACATGAACGACAGCTACTGGCTGACCAACCCGGCCGCGCCCCTCACCGGCTATGCCCGCATCATCGGCACCGAAGGCACCGCGCGCACCCTGCGCACGCGCCTGGGCATCCGCCAGGTGCAGCAGCGCCTGGACGGCAGCGATAACCTGGGCGGCACCAAGTTCACCCTGCAGAATCTGCAGCAGATCGCCCTCTCCGGCCGCGTCTACAGCGGCGAACTGGCGCTGAGCGACGTGCTGAAGAACATGTGCCCCAAGGCCGGGACCCACGACACCACGGCCGCCTGCGCCTCGCTCGGGCAATGGGACAGCACCGTCAGCCTGAGCTCGATCGGCGTGCCGGTGTGGCAGCAGTTCTGGAACGGCGTCAGTGCCATCAGCGGCAACTACTGGAAGGTGCCGTTCAACATCAACGACCCGGTGAACACGCCGAACACGCTCGATACTTCCAACAGCAGCGTGCAGACCGCCCTGTCCAATGCACAGACCTCGGTGCAGGCCGCCAGCAGCGCTTTCTTCATCAAGCCGCTCGGCCAGATCCAGCAATCCGGCGTCAACACCGCCGCCGGCAACGCCAGGATTCCGATCTTCGGCGGCATCGGCGATCCGGTCGGCATCTTCACCACCGCCTACTCCGACGCGCTGACCTCGGACGGCTACGACACCAACTTCGGCAACAGCTATATCCAGACCGTGACCTGGGACTCCGGCGGCGTGCACGCCGAGGGCTTCCTCACCTACTCGCAATCCACCGACCCGGCCAATCCGCACTACTCGGATTTCACCCAGGCCTATTCGCAGAAGCAGTGGTACCGCTTCCCCTTCCATGCCGCGGAAGTGCAGGCGGCGGCGGAGAGCACCATCGTGTTGACCGGACCCTGAAACGCGGCCGCGATTGAAGCTGGCGGGACAGGGCGCCACCCGGCGCCCCGCTCCGCTGCATTTTCAGTCGCGCTAATGCCCGGCAAGCAGCGCGGCTTCGCTGCGGCGGAGACGGACGCATACCTGGAAACGCTGCGTTCGATCAGCACCGAATCGCCGAACTCATGCGTGCGGTAATCCCGCGCCACCAGTTGTGCATCGGCGTCGCGCAGCGCCGTCTCATCGGCAAACGCCCGCAACAACTGGTAATGACTGCTGTCAGGCTCATGTGTGCCGGAGAGAATGGTATCCACCACGCGCAGGCGGCTGCGTGGGCTGATGCGCTGGGTCGCAAGTCCTGCACCCGCCGGCACGCTGCCATCGAGCCAGGCCGCATGTTCCAGCGCGCGTACCACCGTGGTGCCGATGGCGACGATGCGCCCGCCCACGGCCCTGGCGCGACGGATCGCGGCGGCGGTCGCCTCGGGAATCCGGTATGGCTCGTCGAACGGCAGGCGCCGGTCCAAGGCCTCGTCGCCGGTGGAGGAGATGCCGGCGGCATGGGTCAGGGTGGCGAAGGCGACGCCGCGCTGGCGCATCCGCGTCAGCAACGCCCAATCCAGGGCGAAGCCGGCTGAGGGTGGCTCGAACGCGGCGGGTACGCCGGCGAACGGAGTCCACACATCCCATAGCTGCAAGGGCTGCGGCAGATGCGCGTACTGAATCGGATGACCATGCGCGGCCAGCCCACGCCAGATGCGGGACGGCTCCCCGGCAAAACGCAGCAGCACCAGCCGCGGATGATCGAGCAGGCGCAGCACCGTCGCTTGCAGCGGCCCGAGTTGCAGGTGGTCGCCGGGACTCAAGGCCGGCGGCAAGGGCCGCTCCTCGGTGCGTGTATGGAAATCGCCGGCGCCGAACACTACCGCGGCGAACTGCGCCACATCATCGGCGGCCAGCGAAGCGCGGCCCGCCAGCCGCACTTCGACGGCGCCGCCGCTGCGGCAATGCAGGCCGTGCAGGCTCGCCGGCAGCGTCGCGGCATCGTTGGCAATGACCAGATCGCCACGACGCAGCAAGTGCAGCAATGCGGAGCGCGGCAGATGCCGTACCCGGCCATGGGCGTCGAGATGCAGCAGCCTGGCCTGCGGCGGGCGTTGCACGGCCTGGTTGGCGGCGCGCATGTCGAACCTCCTAGAACGCAAACAGCGGGCTGCGCGAAACCGCCGGGGTCTGCGGCGGCGGCAACGCGGCGGCGATGGCGGCAAGCAACTCGCGCGCCGCGGTCTCGGGACGCTTCAGCGTGGCCGCATCGTCCTCCGGCGCCGCCAGCCGGTGCAGCGGCGTGTCCATGTCGCCGGGATCGAGCGACAGGAAGCGCACGCCCTGCCTGGCCATCTCCTCGTTCCAGATGCGGCTCAGATGATGCAGGGCGGCCTTGCTGGCGCCATAGGCGCCCCAGCGCGGATAGGGATTGACGGCCGCATCGCTCGACACGTTCAGCACCACCGCGCCGCGGCCTTCGCGCGCCGAAGCCGCCAGGGCGCCGAGCAGGGCCTTGCCCAGACGGAACGGGCCGAGCAGATTGGTCGCCAGCGCCGCTTCCAGCGCTTCGCACTCGGTATCGGCCAGCAGCGCCAGCGGCACCGGCCCCAGCTCGGAGGCATTGTTGATCAGCACATCCAGGCCGCCCAGCAGCCCGGTGATCTGCAGGGCGATGCGATGAATGCCCTGCTTGTCGGCCACATCGCCGACGATGCCGTGGGCTCCGCTGTGCAGCGCGACGCTGCGTACCCGCTCGCGCTCGCGTGCTACCAATGCCACTTCGGCGCCGCTCAGCCGCAACTCGCGCACCAGCGCCAGACCCAGCCCGGAGGTGCCGCCGCTCACTGCGACACGCAAGCCGGCCCAGCGCTCCGGCGACTCCGCATGATTTTTGTCTTGCATCCGCCTTCTCCTTTTTCAATGGACGGATGCTAGGCCAGGCCTTCCCCGATACCCATTGCCATGTCCGGGGAGATGGCGGAAAGTCCGGCAAATGGACAATCCCGAACAAGTGGCGGCACACCTGTCGCGCAACCTGATCTCGCTGCGGCATGTGCGCGGCCTGACCCAGGAGGCCCTGGCGAAGACGGCGGAAGTGCCGCGCTCGACCATTGCCAATCTCGAATCCGGTACCGGCAATCCCTCGCTGACCGTACTGCTCAAGATGGCGGGCGCGCTGGGCGTGCCGATCGACGAGCTGCTGGCCTCGCCACGCGCCAAGGTGCGCAAATGGAACGCCGCCGAAATCGAAACGCTGGATCGCGGTCAGGGCGTGACCCTGCGCCAGCTGATCCCCGAATCGGTGCCGGACGAGATTCTCACCCTGATGGATTTCGCACCCGGCGGCATCATGCGCGGCACGCCGCACCTGCCGGGGACGCGCGAGTACTTCAGCTGCCTGCTCGGACAGGTGACGATTTTCGTGGCGGGGGATCGCTACGATCTGGGCACAGGCGACGTGGTGGCGTTTCCCGGCAACCTGCCGCACTCCTACCAGAACCCGGACGAGCGCAAGGCCGCGCGCGGCGTGTCAGCGGTGGTGCTGGCGCGGGTGGGGGTCTAGCGCGGGTGATCCGACAAAAACTGAACCGGGTCTAGTCGCTGCCGGGATGCAGCTTGATCACGTGCGGATGCTCGGGATCGCTGGAGCGCGGACGTGGAATCAGGCTGCGCAGCATCAGCTTGAAGTACTCGCGGAACTCCGCCCCGGCAGGGAATTCGTCGGGCGTGTCGCGGTGCACCTGCTGGTTGCCGATGAAGGTGGCATAGGCGAAGGTGGACCACAGCCGTGCATCGCGCTCGGCCAGGCCCAGGCCCAGATAGCACTTGTACAGGTAGGCCAGGCGCCGCGCCGACACGCGTTTCACCACCTGCCCCACCGCCGGATCGTCGGAGGCGGCGGCCAGCGCCAGATAGAGGCGGCCGGCGCGGTGGCTGGAGTTGCCGCGCTTGAACAGCTTGACGATGCGCTCGTAGGGATCGGCCTCTTCCTCGACGCCGATCAGCACGTCCTCGGTTTCGCGCCTTTCCCATAGCTGCAAGGCGGCATGAACCAGGGCGTCGCGGTTGGCGAAGTGCCAGTAGAAACTGCCCTTGGTCACACCCAGGCGCCGCGCCAGCGGCTCCACCGCCACGGCTTCCAGGCCACCGGAAGACATGGCATCCAGGGCGGCTTCGGCCCAGTGCTCGGCGCTGAGACTCTGCCGCGAGACGTTTTCGTTGCTGTTTTCGCTCATGATCGCCAAGAAACCACCCAAAAAGCCTGTACATACGCTGTCGTATCCAGGGTCACTCTAGTAGCAGCCGGGCAGTTGCGCAATCCGCATCCGGCCCAGGCTCGATTCGGTTATCGTTTCCGGCGCGGGCGAGGAGAAAATAGAACATGAATGCTTGGGGCAGTGGCCTGGCGGCGGGACTTGCCAGGGATTTGGCGAGGGGTCTGGCGAATCGCCGGGGGATGTACTGTTGCGCCGGCGGCCTGCTCTGGCTGCTGGCGGGAAGCGCCATGGCCAGCGTCGGCGCGCAGTTGGCGGGCCAGCTCGCCGGCCGCCTCACGCCGCTGGGCGGGGAGCGCGCCGGCAACGCCGACGGCAGCATTCCGGCCTGGGATGGGGGTCTCACGCCGCAACGCCGCCCGCCGCAGTGGCAGCCGGGCGGCCGCTATATCGATCCCTATGCCGATGAAAAGCCGCTGCTGCTGATCGGCAAGGACAACCTGGCGGCCTACGCCGCCAGGCTCAGCCCGGGGCAGCAGGCCCTGTTCGCGCGCTACCCCGACAGCTATCGCCTGCCGGTCTACGCCAGCCACCGTAGCTATGCCGCACCCGACGCGTTTTACGCCGGCACCTACCGCAACGCCACCCAGGCCTTCCTCGATGACGGCGGCGATACCCCGGGCGGGACGCCGCAGCATGCCGTGGCCGGCATCCCTTTCCCGCTGCCGGAAAATGGCGCAGAGGCGATCTGGAACCAGCGCCTGCGCTGGCGCGGCAGCGGGCGCGAGCGCACCTATGTGCAGATCAGCGTCTCGCCCGATGGCGTGGCCAGCCTGGTGCGCCTGGCCGAGCGCGCACGCTATGAGTCCATCGAAGCCGCGCCGCGCAAGAAGATCGGCCAGGTGCTGGCCTATTCCGCCAGCGCCGTGTTCGAGCCGGCCAAACTGGCGGGCACCCTCAAGCTGGTCTACGACACGCTGCTGCCGCCGCCGCGCGCCTGGCAGCTCAGCCCGGGCCAGCACTTCATCGCCGCCACCAGCGAAGCCGGCGGCGACACCCCGGTGCTGGGCGCCAACGGCCTTCTGCACGAAGACCAGATCGAGGGCTACAACGGCTCGCCGGCGCGCTACGAATGGAAACTGAGCGGCAAACGCGAACTGTACGTGCCCTACAACAGCTACCGCCTGCATGACGCCGCCCTGAGCTATTCCGACCTGCTGGCGCCGCATCACCTCAATCCCGACGCAACCCGCTACGAGCTGCACCGCGTCTGGGTGCTGGAGGGCAAGTGCCGCGGCGGCCAATCCTGCGCCTGGCCGCGCCGCACGCTCTATCTCGACGAGGATTCCTGGCAGGTCCTGCTGGCCGAGCAGTACGACGAAGCGGACCGCCTGGTCGCCCTGCAGGAAGTCCACACCCTGATGGCCTACGACCAGCCGTTGCTGCTGCCGGCTCTGGAGACCGTTTACGACCTGGTCGGCGGACGCTACCTGGCCAGCGGCATGAACAACCAGGCCCCCGAGTTCAGCTTCGGCGCGGCGGATCTGGACGCTTTCGATGCGGACGCGATGCACGGCTGGGCCAGGCGCCTGGGCGCTGTTGCGCCGAAGGAATAGACCGCAAGTGTTAAGAGGCTCTAGCGCCGGCCGGCGGTCTTGCTACACTCCTGCGCCATGAACCGCGCAATCGCCCTCCTGCTGTGCAGCCTGCCGCTGGTCGCCTCGGCGCAGATCTACAAATGGACCGACGCCACCGGCCAGGTCCACTTCAGCCAGAACCCGCCGAAAGAAGGCAACTACCAGAATGTAACGCCGCAGTTGCCGGTATCCGGCGCCAGCACCGGCAGCAGCAGTGCGCCGGCGCGGCACAGTGCCGCCGCCAGCGGCAGCGCGGACGATGCTGCGCGGCAGCAGGCGCTGCAGGCCAAGGCCGACAACGAGGAACGCTGCGCCAAGGCGCGCGAGCGCATCAGCTTCCTGCAGGAAAAGACCGCGCACCGCCTGTTCGTCACCGGTGACGACGGCCAGCCCGCGCGCATGACCGACGACCAGTTCGGCCAGCAGTTGCAGGACGCGCAGGACGCGGCGGCCAAGTACTGCAGCTAGGGTCAGTGGCTCCCCTGCTGGAAGCGCTTTCCGAAGTACTCGGCGACATGGTGTCCGCCGCCGCCGGGGCCTGGCGTTTCTGCCTGTGCGTCGCAGTCGCAAGCAGTCTCATCGGCCTGATTTGCACCGTCGTGCACAACCAGGCGCTGCAACTGCTGCTATGCCTGCCTGTCGGCGCCCTCGGCCTGGTCGTCGGCCTGCGCTGGCAATCCAGGGCCGGGTAAACGCTCAGGCATCCAAACAAAAAAAGGCCCGGCAATGCCGGGCCTTTTCCTTGCTGCGCTGAAGCTTACTTCGACTTCGGCGCCGGGGCTGCGGGAGCGGCCGGCGGCGGAGTCTTGTCGATGCTGATCAGTTCCACTTCGAACACCAGCGTCGAGTTCGGGCCGATCTTCGGCGGCGCGCCGCGCTCGCCATAGGCCAGCGTCGACGGCAGGTAGAACTTGTACTTGGAGCCCGGCGTCATCAGCTGCACGCCTTCGGTCCAGCCCGGGATGACGTTGGCGAGCGGGAAACTGACCGGCTGGCCGCGATCATAGGAGCTGTCGAACACGGTGCCGTCGAGCAGGCTGCCCTTGTAGTTGACGGTGACCTTGTCGGTGGCCTTCGGGTGATCGCCCTTGCCCTCGGTGAGCACTTCGTACTGCAGGCCGGAAGCGGTGGTCTTGACGCCCGCCTTCTTGCCGTTGTCGGCGAGGAACTTGTCGCCGTCGTCCTTGTTCTTCTGGCCGGCGGCGGCGCGGTCGGCCACCTGCTTTTCCTGGATCTTCTTGGCGACGGCGTTCTTGATCTCTTCGCGCTGCTGATCGGTCAGGCGCGCGGTCTTGCCCGCGACGCTTTCCTCGATGCCCTTTTCCAGCGCCGGCACATCGACGTTGTCCTTGATCTGCGACAGCGAGTGGCCGATGTCGAAGCCGATCGAGTAGCTGAACTTCTGCGGATCGGTGGTCAGATCCGAGGGGGTGCTGGCGTCCGCGGTCTTGGCGGCATCGCCGGGCTTGGCGTCGCTGCCACCGGCCGGCTTGTTGCAGGCCACGACAAACGTGGCGCAGGCCAGCGCGAGCAGCACGCGGGAAAGTTTGAACATGGTGAATTCCTTCAGATGGAAAATTTGGATTGCTTGGGTAGCGGATTGCGGGCGGACCGAAAGGCCCATAGCCTGCCGTCTATTAGAGTAGCGCCCGGATTATAGCTAAGTCATGACAGGGCGTCGGCGGGCCAGCAACTGCCGCAGCATCTGACGGCTTTCGTCGGACAAAAGTTCCATCGAACGCTCGGCGATACGGTCCACCCGCTCGTCCGCCACCAGCCCGCGCTGGGGATCCTCGGCGACGATGCCGACCTCGATCAGGGTGTCCAGATAGCCCGAAAACAGGGCTTTGTCGAAGAATTCCGGCGCTTCGCGCCCGGTCAGTACCGCAATCCGCTCGGCCAGTAGACGGCAATCGCTCTCGAATTTGCCGCGCTGCAGCGCCTGCCCGCTGCGGCGCTCGTCGGCCAGCAGCAGCACCGTCATGGCCTGCCGCTCCAGCGTCTCGCCCAGCACCCGGCCCAGTACGGCGAAACTGGAAAAAGCCTGGCTGCCCACGTCCGGCCGCCTGAGCCGGTCGTCGCCTTCGCGCACCAGCAGGCCGGAGGCGAGCATGCGCTCGATGTAGCCGCGCGCCACCACCTCGCTTTCCGACGCCGGCCAGGGCAGGAAAAACTCGGTGCGCAGGAACGGATAGAGCGCGCGGCAGCCGGTCAGGATGGCCTCTTCGGAGAGCACGCCGCGGGTGCGGAACAGGCTGGCGATCAGCCCCGGCACGGCAAACAGGTGTTGGATCATGTTGCGGTTATAGGTCAGCAGGGTGCCGTCCTTGCCGGCAGCCACCAGCAGGTCGCCCCAGGGATGCGGCACCCGCTGGATGCGCGCCACCGGCGCCGCCCAGGCCAGCACCGCGCGCGCATCGCGCTCCGGCACCAGCAGTTGCTCCCGACCCGGCCAGGCATCGAGCAGCTCCACCAGATGGCCGATCTGGTCGACCAGTTCATCTTCCGCCGCGGCGCGCAGTGGCGCGGCGAGCAAGGCACAGGCGGTCAGACCCACCGGCCCGGCCACCGCAACGGCATTGATGCGCCGCATGTGCTCCCAGGCGAGCTGGCGGACCCAGGCACTGAAGCCCTCGGGCCGTTCGTCGCCCTCCGGGGGAAGGTGTTCGCGCCAGCCCGGCAGGCCGGCGTCGGCGGCGTCCTGCAGGATGATCGGTTCGCCGAAGTTGACGTAGACCTTGCCGTAGGACTTGGTCAGCACCTTGGTCGCCTTGAGCAGGCCTTCGGCCGATTCCTTCTGCTTGCCGGCGCCGCGCAGTTCCTTGAAGTAGCTGTTGACCTCCATCACCTTGTCGTAGCCGATGAATACCGGCACCAGGGCGACCTTGCGCACGCGCTGGCGCAGGGCGGATTCGGCGACCATCGCCAGCATGCCGGTCTTGGGCGGCAACAGACGGCCAGTCCGCGAACGCCCGCCCTCGGGGAAGAACTCCATGGCGTAGCCGCGGCGGATGAGGCCGTCGACGTAGGAGCGGAACACCGCCGTGTACAGCACGTCGTTGCCGAACTTGCGGCGGATGTAGAAGGCGCCGCCGCGGCGCAGCAGGGCACCGACCGGCCAGAAGTTGAGGTTGATGCCGGCGGCGATGTGCGGCGGCACCAGGCCGTACTGGTACAGGGTATAGGACAGCAGCAGGTAATCGGCGTGGCTGCGGTGCGAGGGCAGATAGATGACTTCGTGGCCCTGGGCGATGTCGCGCAGGCGTTCGATGCCCTGCACCTGGATGCCCTTGTAGATGCGATTCCAGACGTAGTGCAGCAGGCGCTCGAGCACGCGGATGGTGGTGGAGGAATAATTGGCCGCGATCTCCTCGACGCAGCGGCGCGCGCGCGCTTCGGCCTGGGCCATGGTCATCTGCTTGGCCTTGGCCTCGCGCTCCACCGCCCGCTTCACTTCCGGCGAATTGAGCACGCCCTGGATCATCACCGAGCGGCGCAACAGGGTCGGCCCCAGCACGGCGGTGCGGGCGCGCAGAAAATGGAAGTGCAGCGCGCGCGCCAGCTTGCGCTCGGCGCGGCTCGAGTCGGTGGTCTGCGCCAGGTAGTTGCGATAGGACAGCGGCACGCCGAAATTGGCCAACACATTACGGCCGTTGGCCAGCATGATGAAGAACTTGTGCAGCCGGCCGGCCTGGATGCTGTCGGCGAAGATCAGGCGGAACAGCGACGTCTCCTGCCCGGGATTGCGGCCCCAGAAAATCGACAGCGGCACGATCTGCACGTCGAAGTCGGCGGTATGGGCGGCGGTGGCCAGCAGCTTGGACAGTTCGGAGGAATCGGCGCGCCCGCGCAGCACGAAAGCCTCCAGCAGCGCCGGCAGGTACAGCACCGCCGCCCGGTTGGCGCTGGGCAGCGCCCGCTCGGAGCGCTGCGGACGCGGCAGGCCCTGCTCGCGGCAGATGCGATCCAGAGCGAACAGGTCGATCCAGCTGCGCTGCGGCAGCACGTAGCACACCGGCTTCAGCGGATCGAGCTTGAGCGTCAGCGACGGCGCTTCCGGCGCCACCCGGTAGCGCATCGAGGCGATGAAGGGACGCAGCAGCGGGCGCGCCAGGCCATAGGCCAGGGCGATGGCGAGCGACGCCAGTGCCCGCATCATGAGCGGACAGCGCCGGCGGCGGGAAGCGTCAGGCGTGGCGGTTTCATGGTTCTTATATCGATCTGAGCTTCTTTTTTATGTGTTGTTGCAAGGTGGCGCGTCCCTGGCCGCGCCGCCGATGATTCAAACCCCGGCGCTTCCTGCGCCATCAAGATTGATGCCATGGCGGGAAAGCGGCGGAGCAAAACCGGATTATGGAGCAAGGCGCACCGCGCGCGGCACCTTTTTTGCGGTGCACGATTGACCGCTGTCGACTCGCCGGCCATAGTCGCGGCACTTTAACAGCACCTGTGCGATTTTTTCGCACTGGCGCAATAACCATATAGGGATCAAGGGGGTGCACATGGATCAGATCATCCGTCCGGGGCGGCTCGCGCTGTCATTGGCGCTGCCGGCGCTGTTGCTCGCGGCCTGCGGCGGCGGCCAGCCGCCCGCCGCGTCGACCCCTCCAACGCCGGCCAAGCCGACGGCGACCGATGCTGCGCAATTCGTCGACAAGGTCAACACCGAGCTCAAGGCCCAATACCCGGAAGGCACCGCCGCCGGCTGGGTCTCGGAGACCTTCATCACCGACGACAGCCAGCTGCTCAACGCCAAGGCCAACGACCGCGCACTGGCGCTGCAAAGCCAGCTGATCGAGGAATCGAAAAAATACAACGGCATCGACCTGCCCCCCGAAATCGCGCGCACCATCCAGCTGCTGAAGATTTCCAACCCGGTGCCGGCGCCGAGCGATCCGGCCAAGCGCACCGAACTGACCCAGCTCGCCACCAAGCTCGATGGCGAATACGGCGCAGGCAAGTTCTGTCCGCCCGGCAAGAGCGGCGACGACTGCCTCAACCTGGACCAGCTCGAACAGGTCATCGACCACTCGCGCGATCCGCAGGCGTTGGCCGCGGCCTGGGCCGGCTGGCATAGCGTGGGCAAGCCGATGAAGCAGGACTACGCCAAGCTGGCGCAGCTGATGGACGAGGGCGCAGTGGAACTCGGCTACAAGGACGCGGGCGAGCTGTGGCGCGCCGGCTACGACATGACCCCCGAGCAGTTCTCCGGCGAGACCGAACGCCTGTGGACCCAGGTGCAGCCGCTGTATGAGCAACTGCACTGCTATGTGCGCGACAAGCTGCACCAGAAATACGGCGACCTGGTTCCCGAAAACGGCCTGATCCCGGCCGACCTGCTCGGCAATATGTGGGCGCAGGACTGGAGCAACATCTACGACCTGGTCGAGCCTTACAAGGGCGCCGGCAGCCTCGATGTCGACGGCGCCCTGCAGCAGCGCCACGATGCGCTGGAGAAGCAAAAGCTGGCGGATTTCCAGATCAAGTTCAACAAGGAGCATCCCGGCAAGAAGCCGACGGTGCAGCAGCTCGATACGGTCGAGCAGCAGGTGGACACGCAGTACGCCGTGGATACGGCGAAGATCGCCGAGGACTTCTATAAATCGATCGGCTTTCCCGCCCTGCCCGCCTCGTTCTGGGACAAGTCCATGCTGACCCGCCCGCGCGACCGCGACGTGGTCTGCCATGCCAGCGCCTGGGACATGAACCAGGCCGGCGACGTGCGCATCAAGATGTGCATCAAGCCGAACGAGGAAAGCCTGATCACCATCCATCACGAGATGGGCCACATCTACTACTACCTGCACTACAACCAGCAGCCGGAGCTGTACCAGGGCGGCGCGCATGACGGTTTCCACGAGGCCATCGGCGACACCATCACGCTGTCGCTGACGCCGCAGCACCTGCAGAAGATCGGTTTGGTGAAGGACGTCAAAGACGACCAGAAGGCCCTGATCAACGCGCAGATGAAACGCGCGCTGGCCAAGATTGCCTTCCTGCCGTTCGGCAAGCTGATCGACCAGTGGCGCTGGCAGGTGTTCGACGGCGAGGCCAAGCCGGAGCACTACAATGCCGCCTGGTGGACGCTGCGCGAGAAATACCAGGGCATCGCGCCGCCGCTGGCGCGCAGCGAGGACGACTTCGATCCGGGCGCCAAATATCATGTGCCGGGCAACACGCCTTATACGCGCTACTTCCTGTCCTTCGTCATCCAGTTCCAGTTCCAGAAGGCGCTGTGCGATGCCGCCGGCTTCACCGGGCCGCTGTATCAATGCGACATCTACAACAGCAAGGAAGCCGGCAAGAAGTTCGGCGACATGCTGGCGCTGGGCGCTTCCAAGCCCTGGCCGGAAGCGATGAAGGCGCTGACCGGTCAGGACCGGATGGATGCCTCCGCCATCACCGAATACTTCGCGCCGCTGATGGGCTATCTGAAGGAGCAGAACCAGGGCAAGTCCTGCGGCTGGCAGCAGCCGGCGGATCCCTTGGCGGGGCCGGAGAGCCCGGCTGCACCCGCTGCCGGCAAGACCTGACGCGCCTTGCGATGAACATGCAGGGGCGCGGCGACGCGCCCCTTTTTTTAATGAATGGTTGGCGGGGCCGGCCGTGCCCGCCCTTGCAACTGCCCGACGAAAGCCCGCGTGTCGTACTCGAACGCGACCCGACCGTCGCGCTGATGCGCCTCGAACAGGCGCTCCAGTGCCGTCATCATCGGCGCATGCCCGGGGGTGCCCGCAGCCGGCGCATAGGATGACGAGAGCAGGCGCCCGCTCAAACCCTCCAGATCGAAATTCTGCGCATAGGGGAAACTGCGTTCGACAAAAGCGGCAGGCGCGAAGAACGGCCGGATCACCGCCAGATCGGCCTGCGCCGGCACTCCGGAACCGGCGTATTCCGGGGCATGCTCACGCAGCAGCGCCTCGTAGCCGCGCAGGAACGGCGTGTCCTCGCGGCGTACATTCCAGATCAGGGCGGCGTATCCACCCGGCGCAAGAATCCGCGCGAACTCGGCCCGCGTCGACGCCGGCTGGAACCAGTGGAAGGCTTGCGCCGCCGTTACCAGCTTCACGCTGGCGCTGGGCAGGCCGGTCGCCTCGGAAGTGCCGTCATGGCTGCTGAACGCCTCCCCGAAGTCGCCCAGGTACTGATCGGCGGCATGGCGCATCGGCGCATTGGGCTCCACGCCCTGCACCATCAGATTGTGCAGCAGCAGATCGCGGGTAAACAGGCCGGTGCCGCAGCCCACATCCGCCACCGCGTCGCCGGACTTGAGGCCGCATTCGGCCATCAGCCAGGCAGTGAGTTCGGCCGGATAGCCGGGGCGCCAGCGCGCATAGTCGTCGACACGGTTGCTGAAACGTTCGGTGGATTTCATGGCCTAAAAAATCCTGGGTCCAGGCCATATTGTGCGCCGCCCGGCGGGTAACTGCGCTAACCATCGGCAATCGTTCTTTTTCGCTCAGCGGATTTGGCGCTAAGCTTGAACATGGACTTCCTGCCGATTCTCTCGCAGTGCCGCCTATTCGCCGGGCTGACACCCCCGGCCCTGGCCCGCCTGCAAACGCTGTGCACGGTGCAGGAACTGCGTGGCGGCGAGACCCTGTTCACTTTCGGCAAGCCTGCCGAATACCTATATATCGTGGTGCTCGGCCGGCTGCGCGCGGTGCTCGCCGACGGCACCGTCGCCGGCGACATCACCCGGCTGGAGCCGGTAGGCGAAATCGGCCTGCTCTCCGGCGAGGCGCATGGCGCCGACGTGCACGCCCTGCGCGACAGCCTGCTGCTGCGCGTCGCCCGCGACGACCTGCTCGATTTCGTCATCACCTACCCGGTGGCCTTGCTGGAGATGACGAAGGTCATCGTGCATCGCATGCGCCGCAACCAGCGCCAGGCCATGCTCGACACCGCGCGGCATGCGCAGTCGATGGCGATCATGCCGGCCCACGCCGGCATCGACATCGCCGGCGTGACCCGCCGCATGCAGCAGGCGCTGGAGTCCTCCGGCACCCCGGTGCAATGTCTCGACGTGGAGCGGGTTGAACAGACCATGGGCGCCGGCGCGGCGGAAAAACTGCTGGCCGATCCCCACGCCCATCAGCGGCTGATGAACTGGCTGGACGAGCACGAGCGCAGCGACACCAGCCTGCTGTATTGCGCCGGCACCGAAAACAACGCCTGGGCCGAATGCTGCATGCGCCAGTGCGACCGCGTACTGGTGGTGGCCGATGCCGCGCGCGCGGTCGCCGACGACGCCATGCTCGACACCCTGCGCCGGCTGGCCCTGCGCGTGCCGGTGAACCTTTTGTTGCTGCGGCCGGACAATGCCCCGGCCGGCGACGTTGCCGGCTGGCGCAAACAGGTCGGCGCCACCACCCATCATTTCCTGCGCCCGGACAGCGCGCGCGACTACGCCGGCGTGGCGCGCCAGCTCACCGGCCGCGGCCTTGGTCTGGTATTGAGCGGCGGCGGCTCGCGCGGCTTCGCCCACATCGGCCTGATGCGCGCGCTGGAAGAGCTGAACATCCCCATCGACGTCGCCGGCGGCACCAGCATGGGCGCGTTCTTCTCCTCCCTGCTCGCCTGCGGCTTCAACAGCCGCGAGATGACCGAGATCGCGCGCGAGACCTTCGTCAGCCACAACTATCTCAACGACTATGTGCTGCCACGCGTCTCGCTGATCCGCGGCCGCAAGTTCCTCAACCGCCTGCACACCATCTTCGGCGAGCGCCGCATCGAGGAACTGCGCACCCCCTACTTCTGCGTCAGCACCAACCTGACCCAGGCCAAGACCATGGTGCACGACAGCGGCCCGCTGTTCACCTGGGTCGGCACCAGCATGGCCATCCCCGGCGTCGCGCCGCCGGTGGTCTACCACGGCGACCTGCTGGTCGACGGCGCCGTCACCAACAGCCTGCCCACCGACGTCATGCAGGAACTGGGACGCGGCCCCATCATCGCCTCCGACGTCAGCACCGAAGGCGGCCTCAAAGCCCCCGGCATCGAAGGCCCCGACCCCGAAGCCCTGCTGCGCCGCGACGGCAACAGCGCCCAGGTATCGCTGATCGACATCCTGTTCGGCGGCATGGCGCTGACCAGCGAGAGCGGCGTGAAATTACGCGCCAGCCGCGCGGATCTTTATTTGCGCATGCCGGTGGCGGGGATTGCGCTGTTCGCGTGGAAGCGGCTGGATGAGATTGCGCAGCGGGGGTATGAGCATGCGATGCAACAGCTGGTGGAGTTCAAGAAGGAACATCTCTAGCCCTTGCTGTTCTCCCTCTCCCTACGGAGTGGGGAGAGGGCCGGGGTGAGGGGCCGCTTTTCTACACGACCAACACCAAACTTCCGTTCGTCCCGAGTGCCCGCCCTGGCGGGCGTGCTGTTCCGAATGTCCCGAGTAGCGTTGCGCAGCAACGCGTATCGAGGGAGGGGCCACGCGCACACTCCCAACCATCGTCATTCCCGCGAACGCGGGAATCCAGGCTTCGGTGAACTTCGGGGCCGGATGAACTCATCTTGGACGCTGCGCCATGCTTTTATGGCGCACTCTGAAGCCTCAGCGCACGCGCTTGCGCGCGGACCATTTGCCTGCTGACTGAAAGTGCGGTTCCGCCCTGATGGCGGGTTACTTCTCTTTGGTTTCGCCCAAAGAGAAGTAACCAAGAGAAACACGACCCGGAGTCTGCGCCCATCAATCACCTGCGGTGATTGATGGGTCCCCTGCGCTTCTCGCCCGCGGCGGGTTTCACCCACAGGCCATCCATGGCCTGTGGGTGAAATCTTCGGCATCCTGCCTCGCCCCGCGTCTACGCGCGGGCCTGTTCGCCGCGGACTGCGATGCTCGGCGCAGCCAGACGGGGAGGTACATCAAAAACGGAGAAGCAACGGCGAAAAACGAAATCGCGAAAGGTGGAATACGCTATCCCTATTTTACCCCTGCTGGCTGGCCTGGGAAGAATTCAAACTCTGCCGAAGTGGCAGAAGGGAACCGGAAATGGAGAAGCAACCGAAAGAGCTACTGTTTCTTAACGACGTCCACAGACGTCTGCTCGATCTTGCAACAGCACTAAAATTTGACGGCGAGCATGCTTGGCATAGCCGTCTAGTCACCCTCTATAGCTCCATCGTTGAGATTGCTTATACCGTATCCCGACTATCGGAAGACATGCTCCGAAGCAGCATTCCAACTATTTTGCGCTCGATGCTCGAAGCGCAGATTGATTTAATGAACTTGGCTGCCGACAGAAAATACGGCTACACGCTTGACTCGATAGCAATTCACAATCAATTGAAGTTATTTCGCGCAATTAAAAAGGGGACGAATCCGCTTCTCAGTGGCATTAAATACACCGCCGATGTAGACAAGAAAATTGCCAGTGCAGAAGCTTGGCAAGCAAGGAATAAGGATAAGGTTGATAAGGACTGCGCTAAGTGGGTAAGAGCGAGATTTGCCAAGGCTGGACTTACTGCTGAGTACGAAACTATTTATTCTTTCCTTTGCCTTCACTCACACAATGATGCACTCGCACTTGATATGCGCCACATGCAAAAGGGCGAAGGCGAAAAGAAATCCGAGTTTTTCATCTTTCAAGAAAAGCCTATTGATGAAATAGCTCACTACTTTGCAATGGCTGCGGGAATTTTGATAAAAGCAAGCGTCCTGATCCACAAAACGCTAGAGACAAAAGCAATTGATGCGGTAAACGCAATCGAAACTGAATTTACAAAATTCACCGAAGAACAAGAAAGCAGACAAACCCGATAGGGCGGGTGTGGTGAAGCACCACCCGCATTCCGCGGCTTTTCGCCGTTGCTTCTCCGCTGTTAACGTTCCCCCCGTCTGGCTGCGCCGAGCATCGCAGGACGAGGTGGATCAGCCGCGCGCAGACGCGGGCGAGGCAGGGATGCCGAAGCGTTTTTAGACAGGCCAGGGATGGCCTGTCTAAAAACCCCGCCTCGGCCGAGAAGCGCAGGGGACCCACTCATCGCGCTTCTTCTTTTGCGATGAGAGGGCGCAGACTCCGGGAGCGGCTCTTTTGGTTACTTTTGGAGCTGTTGCCAAAAGTAACTCGCCGCAGGCGAAAAACTTCGTTAAGGCGTCAGGAGGATCTAGCACGCGCGCCAGCGCACGCTGCGCAGTTTCAAAGGGGGTGGTGAGGCCAGATCCTTCGCTACGCTCAAGATGACAGGGGGAGAGGCTGGCGCTGGTCCCTCGATACGCCCGCTAGAGCGGGCACTCGGGACGAACGGAAGTTCGGTGTTGGGTCATGTAAAAAGCGCCCCTCACCCCGCCCTCTCCCCACTTCGCAGGGAGAGAGAGAACAGCGAAAGCTTCAGCGCAACTCGCGCCGCAATATCTTCCCCACCGGCGACTTCGGCAAACTCTCCCGAAACTCAATCAGCTTCGGCACCTTGTACCCGGTGAGATTCTGCTTGCAGTGCTCGCGCAGCGCTTCAACGGTAAGGCCAGGGTCTTTCTTCACCACGAACACCTTCACCGCCTCGCCGCTCTTGTCGTCCGGCACGCCGATGCACGCCACCTCCATCACGCCCGGATGCAGGGCCACGACGTTTTCGATTTCGTTCGGATAGACGTTGAAGCCGGACACCAGGATCATGTCCTTCTTGCGGTCGACGATCTTGAAGTAGCCCTTGTCGTCCATCACCGCGACATCGCCGGTGCGCAGGTAGCCGTCCGGAGTGAAAGCCTTGGCGTTCTCTTCCGGCTTGTTCCAGTAGCCGCGCATCACCTGCGGCCCCTTCACGCATAGCTCGCCGGGCTTGCCGATGTCCACCACCTTGTCGTCGTCGTCACGCAGCGAGACATAGGTCGAAGGCAGCGGCATGCCGATGCTGCCGTTCCAGTCCGGCTTGTCCAGCGGCGAGAAGCAGACGCCGGGCGAGGTCTCGCTGAGGCCGTAGCCTTCGGTGAGGGCGACGCCGGTGACTTTCTTCCACTTGTCGGCCACCGCCTGCTGCACGGCGGCGCCGCCGCCGACGGTGAACTTGAGCGCCTTGAAATCCACTTCGGCGAAGGCCGGAGTGTTGAGCAGGCCGTTGAACAGGGTGTTGACGCCGGTGAAGGCGGTGAACTTCGACGCCGCCAGTTCCTGGACGAAGCCGGCCATGTCGCGCGGATTGGCGATCAGGATGTTCTTGGCGCCGACGCGCAGGAACAGCAGGCAATTCACTGTCAGCGCGAAGATGTGGTAAAGCGGCAGCGCGGTGACGACGATGTCCTTGCCTTCGGCCAGCATCGGCCCGATCCAGGCGTGCATCTGCACCAGGTTGGAAACCATGTTGCCGTGGGTCAGGGTGGCGCCCTTGGACAGGCCGGTAGTGCCGCCGGTGTATTGCAGGAAGGCCACGTCCTCGTGCGTCAGGGTGACGCGGTGGTAGGGCTGGGCCTTGCCGCGCGCCAGCGCGGTGCGGAACGGCACGGTGCCCGGAATGTTCCAGGGCGGCACCATCTTCTTCACCCGCTTCACCGCGAAGTTGGTGATCAGGCTCTTGGGGAAGCCGAACAGGTCGCCGATCTGGGTGGTGATGACGGCTTCCAGCGGCACCTTGTCGATCACTTCCTGCAAGGTGGTGCAGACGTTCTCGACGATGACGATGGCGCGCGCCGCCGAGTCCTTCAGCTGATGCTCCAGCTCGCGCGGGGTGTAGAGCGGATTGACGTTCACCACCACCATGCCGGCACGCAGCACGCCGAACACGGCGATGGGGTATTGCAGCAGGTTGGGCATCATCAGGGCGACGCGGTCGCCCTTGTTCAGTCCCAGCACGTTCTGCAGGTAGGAGGCGAAATCCTGCGACAGGCGGTCGACGTCGTCATAACTCAGGACCACGCCCATGTTCTCGTAGGCGGGCAGTTCGCGGAACTTGTCGCAACTGGTTTCCAGCACCTGGGCCAACGAGGCATAAAGGCTGCTGTCGATATCCGACGGCACGCCCTTCATGTACCCCCCCAGCCAGATGCGCTGACCTTCGGCTTGATTCACCTTGCTCTCCCCCGCCATCGGCTGGATTTGTATGGATTCGGTGCGACCCGCACAGCGCCGTTGGTGCGCGGTTGAAACTGGTTTTTGTATGACTTGGATTATAGGGAAAAAGCGCGCGGGCACTAGCCCCGGTTCGTCTTTGTCCAGAGTAGCCCGGGAAGCACGCAGTGCTACCCTGGATGCCCTCCGCAGGGTCGCGAAAGCTCCCGGGTAGCGCTACGCGCTTCCCGGGCTACGATCGGCGGTTGATCCAGACAGCAACCACTCGCGCAGGCTGGGCCCAGCCTGCGCGGTGGCTCGGCTTTCCAGCTCGCCGATCGCGGCCAGCACCTGCCGGTCCGGTCCCTGATGGGCAGGGGATTCCGGCGCGTCGCCACGCGCCCACAGCCACAACTGGGTCAGGCTATAGGACTCCAGATCCCGCGCCGGCAGCAGTTTGCGCCCGGGCTGGGTCTCGGCCAGCACCTCCCGCAACAGCAGGACGCTGACCGTGCGCTCCAGATGCTCCGCCGGCACCGCCAGCTGGCGCCGCAGCTCCTCGAAGCCCAGCGGCACCTCGCCGGCCAGGAAGCGCCGCCCGATCTGGGCCATCAGGCGCAGGGCCAGGAACTCCGCCTCGCGGCTGGACGGCGGCGCCGGCTCGGCGGTGCCGGGCAGGAAGCGGGGATACTGCACATAGAACGCCAGGCGGCAGCCCATCAGGATGATCAGCCAGCCGACATAGATCCACAGCAGCAGCACGATGACCACGGCGAAGCCGGAATACACCGCCTTGTAGTTGGCATTGGCGACGAAGCCGGCGAAGGCCACGCTGGCGCTCTGCCACACCACGCCGCCGAACAGGCCGCCGATCGCCGCCGCCTTCATCTGCACCCGGGTATTGGGAATGTAGGCGTAGATGAAAGCCAGCACGCCGAAGATCAGCAGGTAGGGCAGCATCTTGGTCAGGAACAGGATGGCGCTGCCGAAGGGCTCAATCGCCATCACCTCCATCACGACATGGTTGCTGCGCGCCGAGGCGGTCAGGCCGATGGCGGCGAACACCACCATCGGCCCGATCAGCAGCACCACCAGATACTCGCTGAAGCGCTTGGTGAAGCCGCGCGTGCCGCCGATCTTCCAGATGAAATTGAAGCTGCTTTCCACCTTGGTGATCATCGACACTGCGGTATAGATCAGCATGATCACGCCGAGGAAGCCGAGCACACCGACGCGCATGTTGTCGACGAAGCCGATCAGCTGCTGCGCGATCGCCGGCGCCTCGTCGCCGAGCGGCTGCAGCAGCTGCTCCAGCACCGGCTCCAGCTTGTCGTGGATGCCCATGGCCTTGAGCAGGGAAAAGGCCAGGGCCAGCAGCGGGGCCAGCGACAGCAGGGTGGTGTAGACCAGGCTCATCGCCCGCAGGGTGATCTCGCCTTCCGCCATGTCGCGCGCCAGCGCCATGGCATAGCGCGCCGCATGCAGGGCATAGCGGCCCAGGCGGGAGCCCGGCTCGGTGTTCCACACCCAGGTGTGCAGGCGCTGGTAATACGCGGTTGAAATCAAGGCGTGACTCCTAGGGCCTGATTGTCGCGGCGCACGGCGACCCTGTCCATGCGACAGACTTGCCGCCGACCCCAACCATCCTCACGGCGCAGGCTGCGTCGGCACCGGCCACCGCCGAAGCCAAGGCAGCTTTGCGCAAGTACCACTCGGTACGTATGAGCCGGCGGCCGGCGCAATAGTTGGATCCGCGCTAATCAACAAAATGCATAAGAAATTAATTTCTTATTAGTTTTCTATATTTACATCATGCACTGTCTTGGTGCCGTTCGTCGGCCGATTTATCCCTGGCCTTGACATGAATTGCCCTGCAGCTATGATGCATTGCACAATTTGTTGCGTTGCAGCAAATTGGGCCGCCCGCCAAATTCAACCGCCATTGTGGAGTTATAGAAAATGAGTCTTCAGACTGTTGTCGATGATGTGAAGGGTCGCGTCGAGACGCTGACCAACCAGAGCCAGAAGGTCGCGCAGATCTCCCTGGACACCCTGAAGCAGACCGGCGAAATCGTCGTCGACAAGCTGCAGGAACTGGTCAAAACCGAATCCGCAGCCGCCAAGGAACTGTACACCGTTACCAAGCTGAGCTTTGAAAAGGCCGTCGCCGACGGCTTCAAAGCCTTCACCGCCGCGCCGATCAGCTACCTGCCGCCGAAAGACAAGTTCGTTACCGTGTACACCGACACCGTCACCCTGGTCACCGCCACCAGCGACGAAGTGTACAAGACCCTCAAGACCGGCTTCAGCAGCATCCAGGCCGAGCTCAAGGGCGAAGCCGCCCCGGTTGTGAAGAAGGTCAAGGCCGCCGCCAAGAAGGCGACCGGCGCTGTGAAGAAGGCCGCCAAGTCCGTCTAAGGCTGCTTTCCGGCGCAAGCCGATGATGACCGGGGCTGCGGCGCGCAAGCGCTGCGGCCCCGGTCTGTTTAGGGCCGGGTTCTTGCTTCACTGAGGAATCCGGTCACGGATCATGGGATCCCTACGAAATGAAATTGACTGCCAAATTACCTCTGATGAGGAGGGCGCAAATGGAACACCTGCTGGAACGCGCCATCGACGGCGCCGGCCAGATCGCGATGCACGAGGCCGGTGCGCTGGACAATCACCTGCTCGCCCTGCGCGAGCGCTGGGCGGTGGCCCGCAAGGCGCGCGGCGCCGGCGAGTTGCTGCGCGACCAGCTCGACCTGCTGCCCGCCACGCGCCTGCGCCTGGCCGAGGATCACGAACTGCGCCTGAAGCTGTGGCGCGGACTCGCGCGCCGCTTCAACACCGCGGCCCAGGACTCCCAGTCCCGCTAGTCGTTGCTTTCGTCCGCGGCAGCCGGTGTTTCCGACTGCTCCGCCGCTGCCCGCTTCTTCGCGGCAGCCGACCTTGATCGGGGCTTGCCCGGCGAGCGCGCCCTGGCGCGTTTCTTCGGTGCCGCCGGCTCGTCTTCCGGCTCCGGCGACAGATGGGGCGCGCGGGCCTTGGCCGCCGCCACGAACTTCTTCCAGGGGCTGCTGTTGCGGATGGTCTGCAGGTTGTCCTTGACGAAGCTGGCGGGATCGAAGCTCTCGCTCGCCGCACCCAGCTTCTCGCGCAGGAACTGCAACACGTCCTCCTGCAGGCCTGCCACATCCGGCAGTCCGAGAAAGCGCCGCAGCTCTTCCGGCTTCACATCGATTTCGATCTTGATCTGCATGGCAAGCTCCAATCCTTTTCGATATCAGGCGCCGAGGCAAAACAACCACACGATACACGCCATGCCGCCCATCCATACGGCGGTGCGCGCGTACGCAATGTCGGCCAGATAGAGGATCAGGTAGACGACGCGGCAGGCGATGAAAGCCAGGGCCAGATTGTCGATGCGCCCCTGCGGCGCGTGCGCCAGCTGCGCGATGATCACCGCAGCGGCAAAAATCGGGAACACCTCGAAGCCGTTCTGCTGCGCAAAATGAGCCCGCTTGGGCCAGCCCTGCAGCTTGTCCAGCCACTCGCGCGGACTGTGATTGGCTTTCGGCGGCATGCGGCCGCCCATCTTGGCCAGGCCGGTGGACAGATAGATCAGCGCGGCCGCGGCGAGCACGCACCAGAAGGCGATTGTCATTTTTTATTTCCTCCGAACCGACGTTGTTGTCAGGTGGTTGGAGGATAGCAGCGGCCGAAAAGCCCTGTAACTGGCCCGCAGGCCGCGCAATCGTGACTCAGACGCCGGTCAGCAGCCTCTGTGCCTCGCGATACTTCTCGGCCGTCTTCAGCACCACCTCGTCCGGCAACTGCGGGCCGGGGGCGGTCTTGTTCCAGTCCAGGGTTTCCAGGTAGTCGCGCACGTATTGCTTGTCGAAGCTCGGCGGGCTGATGCCGGGGCGGTAGCCGGCGGCGGGCCAGAAGCGCGAGGAATCGGGCGTGAGCACTTCGTCGATCAGGTGCAGGACGCCGTTTTCGTCGATGCCGAATTCGAACTTGGTGTCGGCGATGATGATGCCGCGGCCGGCGGCATAGTCGGAGGCTTCCTGATACAGCGCCAGGGTGATGTCGCGCACCTGCGCCGCCAGTTGCGGGCCGACCAGGCGCTCCGCCTCGGCGAAGGAGATATTGGCGTCGTGTTCGCCCTTCGGCGCCTTGAAGGCCGGGGTGAAGATCGGCTGCGGCAGCTTGTCGGCCAGTTGCAGGCCCTTGGGCAGGACCACGCCGCAGACCTCGCCGCTGGCCTGGTAGTCCTTCCAGCCGGAGCCGATCAGGTAGCCGCGCGCCACCGCCTCGATCGGCAGAGCGCGCAGCTTGCGCACCACCACGCCGCGGTCGAGGCACTGCTCCAGCTCGTCCGGCCGCAGATGCCGTGCCAGATCCACTTCCGAGGCGGCGAAATGGTTGGGGATGCGGCTCTCGAAACGGCGCATCCAGAACGCGGTCAGTTCGGTCAGCACCGTGCCCTTGCCGGGGATGGCCCGCGGCAGCACCACGTCGAACGCGGACAGGCGGTCGGTGGTGACGATCAGCAGATGCTCCTGCCCCAGCGCGTACAGATCGCGCACCTTGCCGCGGTGGATCAGCGGCAGACTCTCGATGCGCGATTCGAACAAACCTTCTTGCATGGCCGTAAGCCTTCTTCAAATTCAGCGGACTAATTTACGTCAAGCGGGCAGCAGATATCTTCCGGCGGTGGCGATCAGCACCACCACGATGCCCAGGCTCAGATTCACCGCCACCAGCTTGCGGATGGTGCCGATCTGGGTCGCCGCCAGCGGCGTGTCGCCGGCGGCGACGGCGCGGCGCAGACGGCGGAACGGCGCGAAATAGACGTGCAGGAACAACAGCATCATGAGGATGCCGATGCCCAGCATCAGATGCACCCGCAGCGGCACCACCGGCAGCTCGTTCATCATCATCCACAGGCCGCTGAGCAGGATCAGCGGCACGGCGATCAGCACCCAGTTGAAAAAATGGCCCAGCACGCGGGCCCACAGCGCGGTGCGCTCGGCCGGCGTCAGCGGCGCCACCGCCGGCCGCAGGCACAGATAGGCGAAGAACATGCCGCCGACCCAGACCACGGCGGACAGGACATGCAGGACCAGGGCGATACCCATCGAAGCGAGCATTGGAAAAACCACCGGAAAGAGGCCGTCACTTTATGCAAAGCGGCTGCCGCGCGCAAAGCCGCTAAAGCGATTCTCGCGCAAAGGCGCAAAGACGCGGGAAAGTGAATGGAATTTCCGCCAATAAAGGCTTTTCCTGCGTCCTTTGCGGCTTTGCGCGAGACAGGATTTTTTGCCGTGTAGTCTGCGATAATCCCGCCCCATGAGCCGCCTGCCCGCCGTCATCGCCCCCAGCATCCTCTCCGCCGACTTCGCGCGGCTGGGCGAGGAAGTGGACCGGGTCATCGCCGACGGCGCCGACTGGGTGCATTTCGACGTGATGGACAACCATTACGTGCCCAACCTGACCATCGGCCCGATGATCTGCGAGGCCCTGCGCAAGCACGGCGTCAGCGCGCCGATCGACGTGCACCTGATGGTCACGCCGGTGGACGAGCTGGCGCAGATGTTCGCCAAGGCCGGCGCCAGCCATATCAGCTTCCACCCGGAAGCGACCCAGCACATCGACCGCAGCCTGCAGGCGATCCGCAGCGCCGGCTGCACCGCCGGCCTGGTATTCAACCCGGCGACGCCGCTGGACCACCTGCGCTATGTGATGGACAAGGTGGATCTGGTGCTGCTGATGTCGGTCAACCCCGGCTTCGGCGGCCAGAGCTTCATCCCCACCGCGCTGGACAAGCTGCGCGAGGCGCGGGCGCTGATCGACGCCTATGTGGCCAAGCATCCCGGCCGCAAGATCCGCCTGGAAATCGACGGCGGGGTGAAGGTCGACAACGTCGGCGCCATCGCCGCCGCCGGGGCCGATACCTTCGTCGCCGGCTCGGCCATTTTCGGCGCCAAGGATTATGCGGCTACAATCCGTGCCATGCGCGAAGCGATCGCCAAGGCCTGATCCCATGTCGAACCACCCGACACGGCTTTGCGCGCGCCTCAATCTCGGTTGGCGATGGTGACGTCCAGGCCCCTTTTGCCCTGATCGATCCGTCCTGCCCGCCCCTTGCGGGCGTTGCACCCGAGTAAAAGATGAAAACTGAACACACCGGCGAAGCCGCTGCCGAACCACTGAACTACACCCATGTCGCGCTGACGCGCGAACTGCCCGGCGATCTGGATACGCCGGTCGGTGCCTACCTCAAGCTGGCCAACCGCCCCTACAGCTTCCTGCTGGAGTCGGTGCAGGGCGGCGAGCGCTGGAGCCGTTACTCCTTCATCGGCCTGCCCTGCCGCGAGCTGCTGACGGTGCGCGGCCGCGAGGTGAAATTGCTGCGCGACGGCGTGGCGGCCGAGCAGGCCACCGCTGCCGACCCCATCGCCTGGCTGCGCGGCTACGCGGCGCGCACCCGGGTGCGGCCGGAGCCCGGCCTGCCGCGCTTCTCCGGCGGCCTGGTGGGCTATTTCGGCTACGACTGCGTGCGCTACTTCGAGCCGAAACTGGCCAGCGACAAGGCCGATCCGCTGGGCGTGCCGGACATCCTGCTGATGCGCGCCGACGAGCTGGCGATCTTCGACACCCTGCGCGCCACCCTGACCCTGGTGGTGCACGCCCGCATCGACGACGCGGCCGACCAGGCCCGCGCCCGCGCCCGCCTGGACGCGATCGAGGCCGAGCTGGCCGAGCCGCTGCCGCGCCCGCAGGCACGCCGGGGTCCGGCCGCCGCGCCGCAATTCAGCTCCGGCTTCAGCCAGCCCGGCTATTACGCGGCGGTGGAGAAGATCAAGCAGTACATCGCCGCCGGCGACGTGATGCAGGTGGTGCCGTCGCAGCGCCTGTCGGCGCCGTTCCACGCCGAGCCGGTGGCGCTGTACCGCGCCATCCGCCGGCTCAATCCCTCGCCCTACCTGTATTGCATGCACCTGGGCGATCACCATGTGGTCGGCTCTTCGCCCGAGGTGCTGGTGCGGGTGGAGGACGGCGAGATGACGGTGCGGCCCATCGCCGGCACGCGCAAGCGCGGCGCCACGCCGGAGGAAGACGAGGCTCTGGCGCAGGAGCTGCTGGCCGATCCGAAGGAGATCGCCGAGCACCTGATGCTGATCGACCTGGGCCGCAACGATGTCGGCCGGGTGGCGCAGACCGGCCAGGTGCGGCTGACCGAGCGCATGGTGATCGAGCGCTACTCGCACGTCATGCACATCGTCTCCAACGTCACCGGCAGGCTCAAGCCCGGACTCGACGCCCTGCACGCGCTGGCCGCCGCCTTCCCCGCCGGCACCCTGTCCGGCGCCCCCAAGGTGCGGGCGATGCAGATCATCGACGAGGTCGAGCCGGTGAAGCGCGGCATCTACGGCGGCGCCGTCGGCTATCTCGGCTGGGACGGCAATATGGACACCGCCATCGGCATCCGCACCGCGGTGATCAAGGACGGCATGCTGCATGTGCAGGCCGGCGGCGGCGTGGTCGCCGACTCGGTGCCGGAGCTGGAGTGGGAAGAAACCATGAACAAGGCGCGCGCCATGATGAAAGCGGCTGCGCTGGCCGCGGGGGCGCAGTCATGATCGTGATGATCGACAACTACGACTCCTTCACCTACAACCTGGTGCAGTACCTGGGCGAGCTGGGAGCCGAGGTGCAGGTGTTCCGCAACGACCAGATCAGCGTGGATGGGGTGGCGGCGCTCAAGCCCGAGCGCATCGTGCTCTCGCCCGGCCCCTGCACGCCGAACGAGGCCGGCATCTGCCTGGAACTGATCGAACGCCTCAAGGGCCGCTTCCCCATTCTCGGCGTCTGCCTCGGCCACCAGGCCATCGGCCAGGCCTTCGGCGGCAAGGTGGTGCGGGCGCGGCAGGTGATGCACGGCAAGACCAGCCTGATCCACCATGAAGCCAAGGGCGTGTTCACCGGCCTGCCCTCGCCGTTCACCGCCACCCGCTACCACTCCCTGATCGTCGAGCGCGCCGGCCTGCCGGCGGACTTCGAAGTCACCGCCTGGACCCAGCACGAAGACGGCTCGGTCGACGAGATCATGGGCCTGCGCCACAAGACCCTGCCAGTGGAAGGCGTACAGTTCCATCCGGAATCGATCCTGACCGAGCATGGGCACGACATGCTGAAGAACTTCCTGGAGGGGAAATAAGATGCCGCCGATCACCCCCCAGGAAGCCCTGCAGCGCACCATTGAGCATCGCGAGATCTTCCACGACGAGATGGTCGACCTGATGCGCCAGGTGATGAGCGGCGAGGTATCGCCGGTGATGATCGCCGCCATCCTCACCGGCCTGCGGGTGAAGAAGGAGACTATCGGCGAAATCGCCGCGGCGGCGCAGGTGATGCGCGAGTTCGCGCTGAAGGTGGAAACGCCGCCGCATGCGCATCTGCTCGACATCGTCGGCACCGGCGGCGACGGCGCCAGCAGCTTCAATATCTCCACCGCCTCGATGTTCGTGGCGGCGGCGGCCGGCGCGCGGGTGGCCAAGCACGGCAACCGCGGCGTCTCCTCCAAGTCCGGCAGCGCCGATGTGCTGGAGGCGCTGGGCGCCCGCATCGAGCTGTCGCCGCAGCAGGTCGCCGCCTGCATCGAGCAGACCGGCATCGGCTTCATGTTCGCGCCGCTGCACCACCCGGCGATGAAGGCGGTGGCGCCGGTGCGGCGCGAGATGGGCGTGCGCACCCTGTTCAACATCCTCGGCCCGCTGACCAATCCGGCCGGCGCGCCGAATATCCTGATGGGCGTGTTCCATCCGGACCTGGTCGGCATCCAGGTGCGCGTGCTGCAAAGGCTGGGCGCGCAGCGCGCCCTGGTGGTGTGGGGCAAGGACGGCATGGACGAGATCTCGCTGGGCGCCGCCACCCAGGTGGGCGAGCTGCGCGACGGCGAGGTGCGCGAATACGAGGTGCATCCGGAGGATTTCGGTTTCGCCATGTCGGCCAGCCGCAATCTGCGGGTGGAGAACGCGCAGGAATCGAAAGCCCTGCTGCTGCAGGCGCTGGACAACCAGCCCGGCATCGCCCGCGACATCGTGGCCCTCAACAGCGGCGCCGCGCTGTATGGCGCCGGCCTGGCCGACTCCATCGCTGACGGCATCGCGCTGGCCCGGGACACAATGGCCGGCGGTGCAGCCAGGGCCAAGCTGGAACAGTTCGTCGCCGCCACGCAGAAGCTGAAGACGCCATGAGCAAGGCAGATATCCTCGACACCATCCTCGCGCGCAAGCACGAGGAAATCGCCGCGCTGGCCGCACGCACCACGCGCGCCGCGCTGGAACAAGCCGCGGCCAAAGCCGACGCCCCGCGCGGTTTCGCCCAGGCCCTCAGCGCGGCCGCCGGCAAACTCGGCGCCGGCATCATCGCCGAGATCAAGAAAGCCTCGCCCAGCAAGGGACTGATCCGCGCCGACTTCGATCCGGCCTGGATCGCGCGCGAATATGAACGCGGCGGCGCCGCCTGCCTGTCGGTGCTGACCGACGAGAAATTCTTCCAAGGCCACAACGATTACCTGCAACAGGCGCGGGCGGCCTGCGCGCTGCCGGTGATCCGCAAGGATTTCCTGATCGACCCGCTGCAGGTCATCGAAGCCCGCGCCATCGGCGCCGACTGCGTGCTGCTGATCGCCGCGGCCCTGCGGCCGGCAAAGCTGGAACAACTGGCGCTGCTGGCGCACCAGCTGGGCATGGACGTGCTGGTCGAAGTGCACGACCGGGCGGAACTGGAAGCGGTGCTGCCGCTGCAACTGCCGCGGCCGGTGTTGCTGGGCATCAACAACCGCAACCTGCGCACCTTCGAAACACGGCTGGAAACCACGCTGGAACTGCTGCCGCTGATTCCCGACGGTTACGAGGTCATCACCGAAAGCGGCATCTTCACCCGCGCCGACGTGGCGCGGATGCAGGCGGCGCAAGTGCGGCGCTTCCTCATCGGCGAATCGCTGATGCGGCAGCCAAGTCCCGGTGCGGCATTGAAGGAATTGCTCCTGTGACGGCTCAAGCCTGTCCCGAGTAGCTCGCTTTGCGAGCGTATCGAGGGGCGGAGCGGAGCCGACGGCCTGAGCTGCTTCTACCCTAATCCCCCTTGTACTCGGCCAGGCGGCCGCCGCTGGAAACCAGGATGCTGCGCCCCTGGCTGCTGACCAGCCCGTCCTCTTCCAGCTTCTTCAGAACGCGGCCGGCCATTTCACGCGAACAGCCGACGATGCGCGCCAGTTCCTGTCGGCTGATGCGCACCACCGTGCCCTTGGCGTTGACCTTGGCGTCGGGTTGCTGGGTCAGGTCGAGCAGGGTGCGGGCGAGGCGGCCGGCGACATCGAGGAAGGTCAGGTCGCGCAGGCGGCGGCTGGTATCACGCAGGCGCGTGGCGAGCTGGCCCGCCACCTCGAACATGATGTCCGGGTGCTCGCGGTTGAAGGCGCGGAACGCCTGATAGCCGACCTCGGCCACCAGGGTCGGAGCGCGGGTGCGGACGATGGCGGTGCGGGTTTCCTGCTCGGGAAACAGGCACATTTCGCCGAAGAACTCGCCGGGGTTGAGATAGGCCAGCACCATCTCGCGGCCATTGGTATCTTCGACCAGCACGCTGACCGAGCCTTCCAGGATCAGGTACAGCGTCTGCGGCACGCTGCCGGCATGAACAATGGTGTGTTTCGGGGGATAGCTGCGCTTGTGCGCCATCGCCACGAAAGCCTGAACGACTGGTTTGTCGAACACTTGCATCCCCTTGATTTTTGTCGGGCCGGCCAAAGCTTTCGCGCAGCTTTCGCCTTATAGTGCTGAAAAGTAACACATATCGTAGGCAGATCGCGGTTAATTTCGCCAAAACCGGAGCGAAGATGGAAGCACGGGTCAAGTGGGTGGAAAATGCACAGTTCGTCGCCGAAACCGGCAGCGGACATGCCCTGGTGATCGATGGTCCGGCCGACATCGGCGGCCGCAATCTGGGTCCGCGGCCGATGGAAATGATGCTGGTTTCGGTCGGTTCCTGCTCCGCCGTGGATATCGTGCATATCCTCAAGAAAGCCCGGCAGCCGGTATCCGGCTGCGAAGTGGCGGTTTCCGGCGAACGCGCCGGGACCGATCCCAAGGTATTCACCAGCATCCACCTGCACTTCGTCGTCAGCGGCAAGGGCCTGTCGGAAAACCAGGTGAAACGGGCGGTGCAGCTGTCGGCCGAGAAGTACTGTTCGGCTTCCATCATGCTGCAGAAAGCCTGCCCGGTAACGCACGATTTCGAGCTGGTGGAACTCGCCTGAAAGCCGCTTGGCGGCTGCCTTCCGGGCTGTCACCAGGGCTTCAAGACGCCGCGTTTAATCTGTGCAGGGCCGGTCCGTTGCGGCGGCGTTATCCTGCTGTACTCGCATTCGCAATAATTTGGCCGGATAATGCGCGTTTCCGCGGCCCCCGGTGGTTGCGATTTTCTGTTTTTTTCGGAGATGCCTGCGTTGACCAAGGCCACCAATAATCCCAAGCTCAAGCTGCTCGGTTTCAACAACCTGACGAAGACGCTGAGCTTCAACATCTACGATATCTGCTATGCGCGCAGCACCCAGCATCAGCAGGAATACATCGAGTACATCGACGAGGCCTACAACGCGGAGCGCCTCACCACCATTCTGACCGAGGTGGCGGACATCGTCGGCGCCAACGTGCTCAACGTGGCGCGCCAGGACTACGATCCGCAGGGCGCCTCGGTGACCATGCTGATTTCCGAAGGCCACCACGACGGCCTCAGCACCCCGGGCCTGATCGAGAAGGATTCGGTGGTGGCGCATCTGGACAAGAGCCACATCACCGTCCACACCTATCCGGAAACGCATCCGGACGCCGGCATCAGCACCTTCCGCGCCGACATCGACGTGTCCACCTGCGGCAAGATTTCGCCGCTGAAGTGCCTGAACTTCCTGATCAAGAGCTTCGAGTCGGACATCGTGGTGATGGACTACCGCGTGCGCGGCTTCACCCGCAACGTGCGCGGCATGAAGCACT
>Ga0302314_10001274_pt1 | contig 47186 bp, 45 predicted proteins | sample III_Palsa_N2_3_FD_200533 | JGI IMG/M metagenome (GOLD analysis project Ga0302314, IMG submission 200533) | Peat permafrost microbial communities from Stordalen Mire near Abisko, Sweden - III_Palsa_N2_3 | ecosystem: Environmental > Terrestrial > Soil > Palsa > Peat permafrost | place: Sweden...
CGGCGCCCCCCCCCGCCGACGTTCCCGTGATCCACGGCCTGGTCGCCGCCTGCGAGCGTGAGCTGTACGGCCGCGCGGTGACCGATCTGGACGGCATCGCCGCCGACTTCGCCCGGCCCGGCCTGGACCCGGCCCTGGACACGGTGCTCGTGCACGGCCCGGCGGGGGAACCGGTCGGCCGGGCCTGGGTGAACCGGAGGTCCAAAGTGGACGTCCATCCCGCCCACCGGGGACGGGGCCTGGGCAGTTCCCTGCTCGACTGGGCCGAGACCCGGGCCCGCCAGGTGGGCAGTGGCCGCCTCGTCCAGACGGTCCCGGACAGCGACCGGGCGGCCTGCGCCCTGCTGCGCTCCCGCGGGTACGACACGCTCGCCACCTCGTGGCTGCTGGAGATCGCGATGCCCGTCGAACCGGTGGTGCCCGAGGCGCCGACCGGCATCACCGTGCGGCCGTTCCGGTCCGGCAACGAGCGGGCGGTGCACCGCCTCGTCGAGGACGCGTTCGACGAATGGCAGGAGCGGCGGAGGTCCTACGAGGAGTGGGCCCTTCTCACGGTCGAGCGCGACACGTTCGCACCGGCGGTGTCACCGGTGGCGTTCTGCGGCGACCGGATGGTGGGCGCGGTGCTGTCGCTGGACATACCGGGTACCGACGAGGGGTACATCGAGCGGGTCGCGGTCCATCGCGACCACCGCAACCAGGGGATCGCCCGCCTGCTGCTGCAGCACACGTTCCGCGGCTTCCACCGGCAGCACCGGCGAACCTGCACGCTGTGGACGCACTCCGGAACCGGCGCACTCTCGCTGTACGAGCGGGTGGGCATGACGGTTCGGCGCAGCTCCACGGTCTACAGCAAGGCGCTCACCCCCCGGTAGCGGGATCCCCACGCGCGGTCCGGTCGGCGGGCCGCAGCAGTCACGGCCCGCCGACCGGACGCACAATGCCTAGTGCCGGAACGACTCCAGGTAGCCCAGGGTCGGCGAGCCGAGACCGGACACGTCGTTGTAGCCGGGCGTGGCCTCGAGCGTGTAGTCCGTCCCCAGGGTGAAGAGCAGGCCCTGCTGCACGCCGTTCTGCAGGCCGTTGTCGTAGGCCACGGCCTTCGTCCGGCCGCCGGGAGCATCGGTGACCGTGTGGAAGGCCCGCTTGCCCAGCGACTGGTACTTGGCGTAGATCTCCGGGTTCGCGAACCCGATCGGGAAGCCCACCGCCTGCTCGGCGTCGGCCTGCTCCCCGGCGAACAGCGGGCAGGCGATGCTGGTCCCGCCGTAGCCCTGCTCGGCGAAGCCGGTGGTGCCGTCGGGCAGCGGCTGCGTGAAGCCGACCATCGTCGTCAGCATCAGGTCGCCCTCCATGGCCACGTCCGGCACCTCGCGCATCGGCTGGCTCGCGGGCTGGCCGGTCAGCAGGGTGTCGGCGAGCGAGCTCGGCACGACGCCCTTCTGGTACCACGGCTGTGCGAAGAGGTTGCTGGTGCCGCCGCCGCTGCCGAAGATGAACGTGCCGGGCAGGCTCGACCAGGCGGTGCCGTTCTGCAGGGTCGCCTGCGAGTCGCCCATGCCGGTCTCGAACTCGTAGTTGTTGTGCTTGCCGATCGCGATGGCCGTGGCGCCGACCGCCGTCACCCACGGGATCGAGGGCTGGAAGGTGGTCTGCGGCTCGGAGGAGTAGGTGTCGCAGTTGACGCCGCTGGTCACGATCGCCGGGGCGTCGTCGGCGCAGTCGCCGGAGGCGAAGTAGAAGCCGATGCCCTCGGCCGCGCCCTCCTCGAACACCTGGTCGTAGGCGTCGATGAGAGTCTGGGACGTGTTGCCGTTGGTGTCGTAGATGTCCTCGGTGTACGAGTCCGAGACGATGTCGGCGAGGTGGTTGTCGACGATGTCGGACTCGGCCGCGATGAAGTCGACGTCGTTGCAGGAGTTCGCGCCGACATAGTCGATCTTCGCGTTGGGCGCCATGGTGTGGGTTTCCTCGACGTCCAGTGACTCCTCGGGCGTCCAGTTGCCACAGGAGGACTGGTCGTAGAAGTCGGCCGGGGTGCTCAGGTCGGTGAACTGCCCCGGCTTGAACGGTGCGAAGCCGTTGTCCTGGTCGAAGGTGTCCACGTCGGACGCGATGGTCGGCGAGCCGTAGGCGTCCACGATCGCCACCGTGACGCCCTTGCCGCTGAGTCCGCTCTGCGGGATCTGGTACGCACCGCGGAGCTGGTTGGGCAGGTAGCCGCACATGGGGCTCGGCTGGTACGCGCCGTAGGCCTTGGGCAGGTCCTTCGGCGCGCTCTGGTCGTAGTAGGTGGTGCACGGCGTCACGCCGATGTACGGCGCGCCGTTCGGGCCCTTGACGAGCTTGGCACCGGTGCTCGCGGTGGGGGTCGGGGCCGAGGCGGGCTTGTTGACGTGCGGCGCGTTGTCGAGCCCTTCGACGCCCAGCACCGCGCCGGCCACGGAGGCCGGGACGACCGCCGGGTGCTGCGGGGCGTAGTAGGTGTGGTCGCCGACGGCGTAGTCGTGCAGCGGGGTGCTGAACGCGGCCTCCGCCTGCGCGGCCGTGCCGGAGACGGCGACGTACTGCTCCGTGGACGAGGTGACCTTCAGCCCGGAGCCGGCGAGCCAGGCGCGCACCGCGGCGGACTGCGAGGCCGCCGGGCCGAAACGCGCGTTCTGCTGAGCAGGCGTCAGGTAGTGGTGGTACTCCGGGTTTCCCGGGGACGAGACCGCCTGCGCGTACGCGGCCAGGCCGGCGGCATTGCCGCTGCTCAGCAGGACCTCGAGGGTGATCCTGCTGCTCGCCGGGACAGCGCCCCGATCCGCCCGCGCCGTCGCCCACGACGGCTGGCTGCCGGGCAGGGCGGCTGGACCGGGATGCGGGGACACGGTCGCGGCGTGCGCCACGGTGCCGCTCAGGCCGAGGGCCAACACGGCGACCACGGCGGACACAGCTGTGCTGCGGCTGCCCGCTGTTCGGTTGCGCATAGTGCTCCTTTGCGTGGGGATGGGGAGGGAGGTGCCGGGCATGCTGAACAGGGCCTTGCGTTGAAGGAGTGCACCCCTGAAAGCAATGTGAAATTTCACATGTTCAGTATCGTATTTGACATGCCCCAGCCCGTCCAGAGTCAGGATCTCTCAGGGCCCGTACGATCGGGCGCCGTGATCACGACCAGGCCCGACGGCCTCACCCTCGACACCGACCCCGCGCGCATCGACCTCGACCGCGTGCACAACTGGCTCTCCACCGACGCGTTCTGGGCCCTGGGCAGGAGCCGCGAGACCGTGGCGCGCTCGATCGAGCACTCGCTCGTCTTCGGCGTCTACGCCCGGGACACCGGCGAGCAACTCGCCTTCGCCCGCGTGGTCACGGACTACGCCACCTTCGGTTGGCTCTGCGATGCCTACGTCGCCCGCGAGGCACGCGGCCGGGGCATCGGCACCTGGCTGGCGGAGTCCGTCGTCGAGGAGGTGAAGCCACTGCGGCTGAAGCGGCTGCTCCTGTCCACGCTCGACGCCCACCAGGTCTACGCACGGGTCGGCTTCTCGACCCTGACCGACCCGGGGAAGCTCATGATGATCACGGCCCCCGAGGCGGGGCCGGACGCGGTCGGGTGATCCACGGACGGCAGAAGCCCCCGCCCGCCGACGAGAGCGGGCAGGGGCTCCATCGTGGTCACAGTGCACAGTGCAATGTGACGACGCAGGTGATGCGCGGTCAGCGGCCGTTCCAGGGATTCCGGGGCAGCCAGCTCTCGACGGTCGGGACGAACTGCGCCGAGTCCTGGAACAGGAAGGCATGGCCCGCGTCCGGGGAGAGGACCAGCTTCGACCCGGGGATCAGCCGGTGCAGCAACTGGTCGTTGGCGACAGGGTCGAGCGCGTCCTCCATTCCGTCGGCGACCAGGGTGGGCACGCGCAGGCGGTCGATCCGCCGGCCCGCGGAGTCCCCGCCCGCCATCCACTGGTCGACCGCGAGGGTCTGCTCGGCCCGGGTGGCTGCAGGAGCCGAGTAGTAGTCCGGGTACTGGAGGATGCCCTCGGCGTATGTCCGCTCCGCCGCGAGCTGGTCCGCGGGGAAGAGCACGGACAGCACCACTGCCGGGTTCGGACTGTTCAGGGCTGCCGCGGCAGCGGGCGGGACGGGCAGGGACGCGCCGGTCCCGGCCTGGGTGGCCGCCAGCACGAGCCGGCTCACCTGCTCGGGGTGGCGCACGGCGAGGGCCTGCGCGACCTGGCCGCCCATCGACCAGCCCAGCACCGCCGGACGCCCGAGGCGCAGGGCGGAGATCAGCTCGCTGGTCTGCTGGGCCATGGCCGGGATGCTCAGCGGAGACGGCAGCGCGGTGGTCTCGCCGACCCCGGCGTTGTCGAAGACGACGACCCGGTGCCGGGCGGCGAGCGCGTCGACGAACGACGGTGCCCAACTGTCCATCGAGGCGCCGTAACCGGTGATGAGCAGGATGGGGCTGCCGGATCCCACCTCGCGGTAGCCGACGTCCCCGTCCGCGGTCCTCGCGATGAGCGTCGGCGCGCTCACGATGCTCCCCGGCTGTGTGGCACCCGCGCTGCCCACCGCGCCGTCTGCGGGCGCCCGCACCGCCGGGGCAAAGCCCGCCAGGCACATCGTCACCGCCACAGCCGCGGCAGCTGCCACAGCCGTGCGACCGTGCTTCAACCTCTTCGCCATTTCCCCATCCCCCATAGCTGTCTGCCGAATTGACGCACGATATCGCGAGCCCGTGCCCTCACTGACCGACGATCAGGGTGACGGTGAAGTTCCGCCGGGCGGGGCACTCCGGCGTGGCGACGGTGACACCGGTGCGGCGCAGCAGGAGGCTCCCGGCCATGGAATGCATTGCCATGGCACATGAGACAGGCGTACAGCTCGCCGAGGTCGGATTCCTGCTCATCGTGATCGCGGGTATCCGGTTCGCTTCGGCGCAGATGCTCCGGCTGGACAGTGACCGCCGAGCCGTTTCACTCGTTGAGCCGGGCAAGCCGAAGCTCGACTCGTGCAGGACCCCGCGATCGCCGCGGTCCGCTTCGACGCCCGCACCCACCTGGCTCTCCTCGCCGAGAGCCCGGGCGACCTCGATGCCGCGCTGCGGCGTCACACCGCCGTCGCCCAGGCTCCCCCGTCCGGAACCCTCGTCCGGCTCGATCAGGGCCTGACCCGGTTCCGGGGCGGCGTCAGCCGGTCAGGCTGATGGTGCCGAGCATGCTGACCATGGCCGGGTCGCGGTGGTCGAAGAACACCGTGCTTCCGGTGTCCAGGGCGGCGATGGAGGCCATCTGGTCGTCGGTGAGCGCGAAGTCGAAGACGTCCATGTTCTCCGCCATCCGCTCGGCGCGCACGGACTTGGGGATCACCACGACACGGCGCTGGACGAGCCAGCGGAGCACGACCTGCGCCACCGACTTGCCGTGGGCCACCGCGATCCCGCTGAGCACCGGGTGGGTGAAGAGGTTGTTCCTGCCCTCGGCGAAGGGGCCCCACGACTCGATCTGAATGCCGCGTCCGTGCATGAGCTCCTGGTCGACCGTGCGCTGGAAGAACGGGTGGGTCTCGATCTGGTTCACCGCGGGGGTGACCTCGTTGTGGTCGTCGAGGTCGACCAGCCGGTCGGGGTAGAAGTTGGAGACCCCGATCGCCCGGGCCCGGCCCTCGTGGTTCAGCTGCTCCATGGCGCGCCAGGAGCCGTAGACGTCGCCGAAGGGCTGGTGGATCAGGTACAGGTCCAGGTAGTCCAGGCCGAGCTTGGTCAACGAGGTCTCGAACGCGCGCCGGGCGGTGTCCTGGCCGGCGTCGGAGATCCACAGCTTGGTGGTGACGAACAGCTGCTCGCGCGGGATGCCGCTCTTCTTGATCGCGCGGCCGACGGCCTCCTCGTTGCGGTAGGCCGCCGCCGTGTCCAGCAGCCGGTAACCGGTGGCCAGGGCGTCGGTGACGGCCTGCTCGGTCTGCTCCGGCGGGATCTGGTAGACGCCGAAGCCGAGGATCGGCATATGGACGCCGTTGTTCAGGGTGACGCTCAGCATGGGGCTTCCCAACGTGGTGAGGGGGTGCGGTGCGGTGGTGGGCCGGTCAGGTCCATTCGGCGGTACGGCCCGGCCCGCCGCAACCGGACATCCCCGGCGGAGCGTCTCGGGAATCCCGCCGCCGGGGCCTGGATTCTGCCCAGTCCCCGGACTGCGGTTGACCGGCTGCGGTCGCACTGTTCCAATGTGGACCGTGCCTACCGAGACCTTCCTGGTGACCCGGGACCACATCGACTTCGGTCGGGTGTGGTCCGCGGCGTGTCGTTGCTGCTGACGCAGCCAGGAACCCCTTCCGCTCCCCGTCTCGGAGTCACCCATGCAGATCGATCCACGCGGCCCGCGCTTCTCGGCCGTTCTCACCACACTGGTTCTCGCCGCGAGCCTGATCACCGGGAGCGGCGCGCTGCTGGCCGCGCAGACCGTCGTGTTCGCGATCGGTGCGGTCGTCGGACTGCGCTACTCCCCCTACGGCTGGCTGTACCGCAGGCTGGTGCGCCCGCGCCTGGGCCCGCCCGGAGAGCTGGAGGACGAGCGGCCGCCGAGGTTCGCCCAGGCCGTGGGCTTCGGCTTCGGCGCGGTCGGCACCGTCGGCTACCTGGCGGGGCCGACCTGGCTGGGCACCGCCGCGTGCGCACTGGCCCTGGCCGCCGCGTTCCTCAACGGCGCGTTCGGGTACTGCCTGGGCTGCGAGGTGTACCTGCTGGCTGCCCGGACACGGGCCGGGCTGAGCCATGAGTGAGACCGGCCTGGTGGTGTGTGCGGGGGTCCTGCTGCTGGCGACCGTGTTCGGCCTGGTGCGGGCCGCCCGCGACGGCCGGCTGCGTCGGCGCCGCAGCGGCGACGAGGTGCGGCTCTCCGCGGCGGAGCTCGGTGCGCAGCTCGGCGAGTCGGTGACGCTCGTCCAGTTCTCCACGTCCTTCTGCCAACCGTGCCGCGGTACGCGACGGCTGCTGGGGGACGTCGCCGCGGCCACGCCGGGCGTGGTGCACGTGGAGATCGACGCGGAGGTCCGCCTGGACCTGGCCCGGCAGCTCCATGTGCTGCGCACCCCGACGGTACTGGTGCTGGATCGCGGCGGCCGGGTGGTGCGCAGGGCCTCCGGGCCTGCGGGGCGGGCGGAGGTGCTCTCGGCGGTCGCCGAGGCGGCGGGCGGGTCCGCGGCTGACGCGGCCCACGCGGCCCACGCGGCCCACCCGGGAGAGTGAAGATCGCGCAGGTGGCGTTGCCTCCGACCGGCTGAGGACGTTGGACCAGCGACCGTCCTCCCGCTCCGGTGAGGGCGCGTCGCCCGTGATCCTCGAAAGGTATGGATTCTCATGAACAGCAAGCGCAGCATCATGGTCGCCGTCGCCGCGGTCGGCCTGCTGGCCGTCGGCACCGGCACCGCCGCCGCCAGCAGCGCCGCCGCCGGTGCGGCAACCAACTCGCCCGGCGTCCTGTCGGGCAACTTCGCCCAGATCCCGGTCCACATCCCGGTCAACCTCTGCGGCAACACCGTCGACGTCATCGGCGCGCTCAACCCGGCCTTCGGCAACCACTGCGAGAACAACGGCTGACGGTCCCCGCACCAGTGCCCCGGGCAGACCGCAGCCTGCCCGGGGCACCGCCATGACCGGTGGGGGTCAGCCGCTGATGCTGTCCTCGCCGTTCTCCACGTGGCCGGTGAAGCGCTGCGACCAGGCGGCGTCGAGGGAGCTGGTGACGGTGATGTCGTACCAGCCGTAGTTGTCGCCGGAGACCTCGACCTGCTTGCCGGTCGCCTTGCCGGGGGCGACCGTGACGCTCTGGGGCTTCTCGAACTTGTAGCGGTTGTGCGTGATCGTGAACGTGGCCGGCCGGGCGTTGCTGTTGGCGAGCTCGACGTTCAGACGCGGACCGCCGTCCGTGTCGTAGGTGACGGTGACGCCGAGGCCGGCGCCGGCCGTGGTGGCGTTGCCCCGGAACCGGCGCAGGAAGCGGTTGGGGCCGGTGACGGTCAGGTCGTAGAGGCCGTTGCCGTAGCCGGTGCCGCAGTTGAAGAAGTCGCTCTCGGTGTCACCGGGGCTGACCGTGTACTGCCATGGGCCGCCGGTGCGGTACTCGTTGGCGTAGATCGCGAAGTGGGCGGCCTTGGTCGCCTCGGCGCCCTGGTTGAGCATCTCGATCCACACCTGCTCGCTGCCGCCGGTGGCGTTGGTGAAGTGGCTGAGGTTGGCGGCGGGCTGGTAGGGCAGCCTGCGGGCCGGGCGCACCCCGGGCTCCTGGGCGGGCAGCGCGTTGCTGACCGGCGCCGGGTTGGGCAGCGGTCCGCAGTCCGCGAGCGTCGGGCCGTCGGTGGTGGCGGGGAGCGCGGGCAAGCCCCAGACCGGCTTGGCGAAGTCGAAGGTGCTGGTCAGGTCACCGCAGACCTGGCGGCGCCAGGTGCTGATGTTGTCGCAGACGGCGGGCTTGCCGATGGCCTCGGTCCAGACCTCCAGGAACTGCAGGACCGAGGTGTGGTCGAAGACCTCGGAGTTGACCCAGCCGCCCCGGCTCCAGGGCGAGATGACGGTCATCGGCACGCGGAAGCCCAGGCCGATGTTGGTGCCGTCGTAGAACTCGCCGGCGGTCCCGGCCGGGGCGACCGGCGGCGGCACATGGTCGAAGAAGCCGTCGTTCTCGTCGTAGTTGAGGAACAGGACGGTCTGGTTGAAGACCTCGGGGTCGGCGTTGAGTGCCTGGATGACCTCGTCGATGAAGTACGCGCCCGCGCCGGGGGTGGCGTAGGGGTGCTCCGAGTTGCCCTGGTTGGCGACGACCCAGGACACCTGGGGCAGCGTGCCCGCGACCACGTCGGCGCGGATCGCGGCGGCGATGTCGTCCGGTGTGGCACCGTCCACGGACGGGACGCTGCCCATGCCCCGGGTCGCCAGCGGGCTGCCGGCCGGGGCCGAGGCGAACTGCGAGAAGTACGCCAGGCCGTTGTCGCCGAAGTTGTCCTCCGCGTTCTGGTAGACCTTCCAGGACACCCCGGCGTTCTGCAGGGCCTCGGCGTAGGTCTGCCACTTCAGGCCGCTCTCGTCCCCACCGTTGTAGGCGGGACCGCCGGCCTGCCCGGCCGGGTCGATCATTCCGCTCCACAGGTAGGTGCGGTTCGGGCCGGTCGCGCTGAGGATCGAGCAGTGGTACGCGTCGCAGATGGTCCAGTTGTCGGCCAGCGCGAAGTGGAAGGGGATGTCGCTGCGCTGCAGGTAGCCCAGCGTCCGCGAGGTGCCCTTGGCGGACACCCAGGAGTCCATCTTTCCGCCGTTCCACGCGGCGTGCTGGTCGGACCAGGCGTGGCTGAGGTCGCCGTTGCACTGCGACAGCTCTTCCGCGGTGGCGCCGGAGGCCGGCTGGGTGGCGTCGAACGCCCACGGGTACTGGCGTCCGCTGCCGTTGGGCTGGTTGAAGACGCTGTTGCCGCCGGACAGCAGGATCGTCGCCTGGTCGCCGAAGCCCCGGACGCCCTTCAGCGTGCCGTAGTAGTGGTCGAAGCTGCGGTTCTCCTGCATCAGGATCACGATGTGCTTCGCGTCCTTGATGGTGTGCGTCAGCGTGCGCTGCGCCGGCACACCGCCGGACGTGCCGGTCGCCGGTGTCCTGGCATCGGTCGCCGCAGCCGCGGCGGAGGCCCCGGCGATGCCTGCGGCGGTCGCGCCCGCGCCGACGGCGGCAGCACCGGCGGCGAAGGACAGGAACCGGCGGCGGCCGAGGGGACTCGCGGACGAGGAATCCGACGCGGCGTCGGACGGCTGCCCGGCGGGAGGCTGCGGGGTCGGGACCATGGGGCTCTGCTCCTGGGAGTCGCTGATGTGCCGAGGAGAACGGCATAGCGCACTCTTGTCTAGACAAGCTTGCCGAAGGTGACCAATTCGCATTGTCCGGGTGAACAACTGAAGGCGACCGGACTGCACGGTCAGAGAACCGCCGGCGGCTCCATCGGGCGCCCCGTGACGACCGCCCGGCGCGGCAGTCCTGTGCACACCGCTGACCACGCCTGGGAGCGCCACTATCCTCGTGCCCATGCGCGCAACCATCTACGTCGGCGATCGCCGGACCCGAATCGCCGGCTGGTCCGCCCTCGGGGCCACGGTGTCGCTCGCCCTGACCTTCGACGTCTGGGCCCTGAGTACACCACCCGACTCGGCGGGAATCATGGTCAGGCAGATCGTGGGTGCGGCGGCGATCACGGGCATCGTCGTGCTGACCGCCGTCCGCGTCGGCCCCACCGTCGGGTCGACGACGGTGACCGCCTCCGGCATCACCGTGCGGACCCTGATGCGCGACCGCACCATCACCTGGTCGGACGTCAGGTCCATCGAGGTCACCCGGCCCGGGGGCGGGCGCAGCCGGGTGCGCGTGGTGCAGCGCCACGGCTCCCGGCGCCGGTACACGGTCCTCCCCGGTGTCGTCTCGACGAGCGCGTACGACCGGGAGTTCGACGAGGACGCGCGGGCGATAGCGGCCCGCTGGACCCGCGCCATCGGCCAGCCCCAGGAGCGATGAAGCGCCGAACCGTGCGCTTACTGCTGGGGAGGGCTGTCCCAGGTGTAGGAGTCCGGCAGGTTGTTCGTGCCGCCGGAGTTCTCGTTCTGGATGACCGCGTTGGCGGTGTAGGACGTCCCGTTGGTGAAGTCGACCACGCAGCGCAGGTGCGCCGTCTCCTCGCGCTCGGTGTCATGGATGTGGGGCGTGCACGCCACCGAGGAGACCGGCCGGTGGTCGTTGGTGGTGATGTAGGACTTCATCGCGTTCTGCAGGGCGACGTAGGCGTCGGTGTTCGGCCCGCAGGCGGCCACGGCGAGGACCACTGCTGCCGCCGTGGCGAGGACGCGTGATCCCCGCAGCACCGGCCGGGTCCAACGTCGTGCGCAGGGTCTGGTCACCGGCATCGCGAGCTCCTTGTCGCTGGTCGAGGGGCCCGATCGTAGCCGAGGCTCCGCGGCCCCCTGCCCTTCGGGCCCCTGGCCCCGCAGGCCGGAGCCCGAACAGGCGGACCCGAGGTCCTCGGCACACGAGGCTTCCGCCTGTACGGGCCGTTCCCGGGGACGGAGGACGCCACCGCCGCGGTCGAGGAGAGCATCCGCCACGCCGTCTTCGACAGCGCCGTCCCGAGCCTGGAGGCGCAGGGCGTGGCCGACTTCAGCGGTCGAGTGCGTGCCCGGTCGTCGCGTCGACATGGGCCGGGATCTCGTCGTGGCGGTCCCCGACGGTCGGGGTCCCGGTGGGCTCGAACAGGAGGATCGCGGCGCCGGACGGTGCGTACGGCTTGTGCTCCGTGCCCCGGGGAACGGTGAAGACCGCTCCCTGCGGCAGGACGACCGTGCGCTCCCCGGCAGGCTCGCGCAGCGAGATGTGCAGTTCGCCGTCGAGGACGAGGAAGAATTCATCGGTGTCGTCGTGGGCGTGCCACAGGTGCTCGCCCTCGACCTTGGCCACGCGTACGTCGTAGTCGTTGACACGCGTCACGATGCGGGGGCTCCACAGGGCCTCGAAGGAGGCCAGCGCCGCGCTGAGGGCGATCGGTTCGTTGCTCATGGGCTCATCCTTGCCCGTGACGGGCGAGCGGCGTGAGTGCTAGACATGGCGTATGCCGCAAGGATCCTCGCAGTCCGCCGACGCGGTCGGCCCGCACCGCGTCGTCGTCATCGTGGACGAGAACTCGAACCCGTTCGAGCTCGGCTGCGCGACCGAGATCTTCGGACTGCGCAGACCCGAGATCGGCCGTGATCTCTACGACTTCACGCTGTGCTCGCCCGAGCGCCGCACGCTGATGCGGGACGGGTTCTTCACCCTCACCGGAGTCGCGGATCTGGACGCGGCCGACTCGGCGGACACCTTGATCGTCCCCAACCGCCCCGACACCGACGTGCCCCGGCGCCCGGCCGTGCTCGACGCCGTCCGGCGGGCACACGCACGCGGCGCGCGCCTGGTCGGCTTCTGCAGCGGCGCCTTCACCCTGGCCGAGGCCGGGGTCCTGGACGGGCGCCGGGCCACCGCGCACTGGCAGTGGGCGGACTCCTTCCGGGCCCGCTTCCCTTCCGTGCGGCTGGAATCGGATGTGCTGTTCGTGGACGACGGCGACATCCTCACCGCTGCGGGGAGCGCGGCCGCGCTCGACCTCGGGCTGCATGTGGTCCGCCGCGACCACGGCGCGGAGGTCGCCAACTCGGTGAGCCGGAGGCTGGTCTTCGCGGCGCACCGCGACGGCGGGCAGCGGCAGTTCGTGGAGCGGCCCATGCCCGTCCGGCTGGACGATTCCCTGGGGCCGCTCCTGGCCTGGGCGCAGGAGCGGCTGGACTCACCGCTTGCGGTGGCCGAGTTTGCGGCGCGTGCGGCGGTCAGCCCCGCGACGCTGCACCGCCGGTTCCGGGCGCAGCTGGGCACGACGCCGCTGGCGTGGCTCACCGGGGAAAGGCTCTCCCTGGCCTGCCGGTTGATCGAGCAGGGGGAGCCCCGCTTCGAGGTGGTCGCCCGGCGCTGCGGGCTCGGCACCGCCGCGAATCTGCGTGCTCTGATGCGCCGTGAGACCGGGCTCGGTCCACTGGAGTACCGGAGGCGGTTCGGGCCCGCAGGTCGATAGGGTCCACCGGGCCGGTTTCCCCAGGTCCCCACGGTGAGCGCAGGCGTGCCGGGCACGCCTGCGGGCCTCGGCGTGGTGGGATGAGTGGAGTCGGCATCGGGAGCAAGGGCACGCAGGGAGCACTGATGGGCGGTCAGCTACCGGCGGGGAAGGCGCGCCACGGTCGGTGGCACGCGGTACGGGAGTTCGGCCACCGGGTCTGGACCCACGGCCGCGAGGTGGAGCTCATGCAGCGTTCGCTGGCCTTCGCCGCGCTGTTCTTCGTGACCCTGGTGCCGCTCCTGGTGGTGATCGCCGCCGCGTCCACCTCGCAGGGCAACGGCATCGCCCGGTGGATCACCGACGCCCTGGGACTGTCGGGAACCGGCGCCCAGTCGGTGCGGCGGCTGTTCGCCCCCCAGCGGCAGACGCTCAGTGCGACCACGGCCCTCAGCCTCGCCGCTCTCGCGGTCTTCGGCATCTCGCTGATGTCCTCGGTCCAGGGCGCCTACGAGCGGATCTGGCGCCTGCCCCGCGCACCCTGGCATGCGACCTGGCGCCAGGCCGTCGGCCTGGCCGGACTGATCGGCTACATCCTCCTCGTGGTCTGGAGCGGCATCCCCTGGCAGCAGAGCCCCCTGCAGCCGGTCACGCGCATCGCCGCGACGCTGCTCGGAGGCATCGGACTGTTCTGGTGGCTCCAGCACCTCCTGCTGGCCTCGCGGGCCACCTGGCTGCAACTCCTGCCCGGAGCCGTGGCCACCACGGCTGCCCTGGCCGGGCTGCGGGTCTTCTCCCGGCTGGTCTTCGCCCCGCTGCTGGTCTCCAGCGCCGTCTCCTACGGAAGCGTCGGCACGGTGCTGGTCGTCCAGTCATGGCTCATCGGCGTCGGCTACACGTTCTACGGCGGCGCCCTGGTCGGATACGCCCTGGTCCACCCGCCCTCGCGGGACAGCGCGGGCGCCTGAGGCCGCGGGTCACACCGGCGCGGTCCCCGGGGACGGACCGCCGAGCGCGTTGCGGCGCTCCGGCATCTCCAGCGTGGTCATCCGCCGCACGCCGAGGACCCGCTCGTACTGGTACACCGCATGGATCCCGAGGTCCAGCGCGGCCATGGTGGCCTTCGACCAGTCCAGGATGCGGCCCAGATGCGCCATCACCGCGAGGCTGACGTCGCGGTAGGTCCTGACCTCCGCCCGGGCCGTCTGCTGGAGGGTGGCGAGGATCCGGCGGCCGTGGCCACGGGCAGCCAGTCGGAGCAGCTCTTCATGGCAGTAGGCCAAATGGTTGTCCTCGTCGGCGGAGATCATCCGGACCGCGCGGCCGATGTCGGGGTGGTCGCCCAGGGTTCGGCACAGCAGCCGCATCTGCTCCGACGCGCGCTGCTCGGTGACCCGGCTGTGGGCGAGGTAGGTGACGATGTCATGGTCGGTCAGCGGCTCGTCGCGGCGCAGCCGGTGGTGGGCCAGGCCGATGCCCTGACGTTCCAGCAGCATGGTGTAGTCGGTGTCGTCGGGGACCGGGACGGGCTCCAGGCCGCGCCGGTGCAGCAGGGCGTTGAAGATCCGGCCGTGCTTGTCCTCGTCGGCGCCGTGGCGGGCGATCTTCGGGGCCAGCTCCTGGTCCTCGACCAGGGCCGCGATCCGGCCGTTCTCCCAGCCGCCCTGGTCCTCGCCCTTGGCGGCGATGCTGCAGAACAGCTGGAAGGCGTCGTCGTTGTCGTGGATCTGCTGGAACACGCCTCGGGCCGACACCATCGAGAACCGCCTCTCCTGTCCGCCGCAACCTCGGTCCACACTCGGGCGAAGCACGGAGCGCCGGCCGACGGCACGCCCGGGGATCGACCGCGCGAGGGATGCCGTGTCGGCCGACCGGACGAACGACAGCCGCTCGGGGGGCGCCGCTAGGCCGTCCAGCGGTCCGAAGGGTCACGGCGGATGCACATGGACCAAATCGCTCATATCGTCATATTCATGTTCGTAGACAGGCGCCTGATGTTGCGTCGGGCGGGACAGGTGGCACTGATCTGCGGCGTCAGTGCCGTCACCGCGCGGTCCTCCGCCATGCCGACGGCGGCGCCCCCCGCGCCGGCCCGACCGGCGCCGCCCACCGTGCGCTGGGTCGTGGACCAGCCCGCGATCGTCGCCCGGGCCGACTGGGACACCTCGGGAAGCCACGCGCACCTGCCCCCGCCCCAGTACGCGAACGCGGTGAAGGCCGTCTTCGTCCACCACACCGACAGCGGCAACGACTACCTGCCGGACGAGGTCCCCTCGATCATCAGCAACATCGACGGCGACCAGACCGGGCGCCGGGGCTGGGACGACATCGGCTACAACTTCCTGGTCGACCGGTTCGGCACCGTCTACGAGGGCCGCAAGGGCGGCATCGACAAGCCGGTGGTCGGCGCCCACACCAGCGGCTTCAACCTCGGCTCCGTCGGCATCGCCGCCATCGGCTGCTTCGAGGCCGACTCGGCGGTGGCGAAACCGATGCTGAGCGCGATCGCCCGCCTGATCGCGTGGAAGCTCGGCCTCGCCGGGATCGACCCCCGCTCGACGGCCACCCTCACCTGCAGCAACTCCCTCAGCCGGTTCACCACGGGCAGCAGGGCGACCCTGCCCGCGGTCTCCGGGCACCGCGACGCCGACTGCACCTTCTGCCCGGGCGCCGGACTCTATGCCGCGCTGCCCGCCATCCGCACCGAGGCGGCGCGCATCCAGCGCCTGACCCGCCACGCCGTCCTCGTCCCCGCCGCACCGGGCGGGTGATTCACGCAGCCACCGCGATTGGCCCGACGCCGCACACGGCAGGGATAGACCGTTCTCAACCATCCGCACCCCGGGACGAGGGGACCTCCATGATCGACCAGGACACCGCGGCCGCCGAGCCGAGACGCCGCCGGCCTCCGAGGAGGCGCCGACGTGAACTGACGCCCGCTCAGCGGCGACGGCGGCGCATCATCACCCGCAGCGTGCTGGCGACCGGCGCGGTCCTGATCGGCTGCCTGGGCTGGTCGATCGGCCAGGCCCTGACCTACCCCGGCAAGGACGGCACGGAGGCACGGCTCGCGGAATGGGGCCGGGACCACCACCTGGGCCTGGTGGTCAACAAGCTCGAGGACTGGCAGTACGAGCTGGACCCGCCCCGGGTCGGCGGGTCGCTGCAGCCCGGCGCCCTCGCCCAGATGGGGGCGACGCAGGCCGCGGGCGCCCCGACCGCCGTGCCGCTGCTCGCCCCGATGCCCACCAGTATCAAGCCCGGACTGCCCGGCGAGGGCGTCTGGCGGCCCCTGGTCACCTACCACGGCCTGCCCCTGGTACAGGGCACCTACGTCCGCCCCGACACCGAGCACTCCTCCTACGAGGCGGCGGTCGCCTGGATCAGCGCCGGCCACGCCCGCTTCCAGCTGCACCCCGGCTTCCGCGAGCCCGGCGGGAGCTTCGACGTGCCGCCGACCATCCCGCTCGGACAGCGCACCGGACTCATGGCCACCTGGAACGGCGGCTTCCGCATCACCGACGGCACCTCGAAGGGCGGCTACTACCTGGACGGACGCACCGACGGCACGCTCCGCAACGGCGCCGCCTCCGAGGTGTTCTACCGCGACGGATCGATCCGCATCGGCACCTGGGGCCGGGACGTGAAGATGACCGCCGACGTCACCGGCGTCCGCCAGTGCCTGACCCTGATGGTCGACGGCGGCAAGGTCGCCGACAACATCGACGTCCCCTACGCCTACGGCTGGGCCTACCAGGGCGCGAAGTTCGTCCAGCGCTCCGGGGTGGGCGTGACCGCCCGCGGCGACATCATCATGGTGGTCGGGCAGGCGCTCTCCGCCCGCACCCTCGCGGAGCTGATGCAGCACGCGGGCGCGGTCCGCGCGATGCCCCTGGACATGAACGGCGCGTGGCCCTCCTTCATGAGCTACGACTCCTCCGCCGACCCCGCCGACCCCACACCGAGGAACCTGCTCGACTTCGGCGAGGCCGCCGACCGCTACTACACCCAGGCCACCCGCGACTTCGTCGCCGTCTACGCACGCTGACCACCCGTCCGACCCCGGGGCGACCCGGGGTGGGACGGGTGCGGCCGCGGACTACGGCACGGAAGGCCGGCTCGGGGTGGCCTCCTGGCTCGGCATGCTGTTGCTGTCCGGCAGGGGGTGGGGGATGCCCACGTCCACCACGGATCTGGCGTTTCCACCCGGCTCAGGAGCATCACCGACCATCCGGGGTCAGCAAAAGGTCAGCAAGATTCCCGGAGGTTCCGACCACATGACAACGACAGGCCTCACACCCGGCATGGGCTCACGGGGTCCGGCCAGCCACCGGATCGTACAGGCCCGCCTGGTGCCCACGAACCATGTCGAAAATAGGCCGGGGCAGCACGCCGCGGATCCGAACCAGGCGGGGCCCTTCCCGACCGGGGGGAGGAGAGCCGGAAGCCTGCGTGCCATGGCATCAGCTCGGCGTTCCGTGTCGGCTGGACAGCAGTGCAGCCGACAGGCCCATCACCGCACTGGGCAAAGGAATCGGCGGCGAGAACACTGAGGACAGAAGCCGCCCTGCCACACGGGTGGTGCCCGACTGGAGCCAGCCTCCGGCGCGCTACCGAGGAACGACGCAGGAGTCAACCGGTGCGCAGCCTGTATTATTTTGCACACTGCAATAGTATGTCCATGCAAAGGGGCTTGCGCGGCAGTCCGCAGGCCCGCACCGACTTGAGCCGACGATGCTGGGCAGCCATTCGGGTCAGGACCCCGACCAGGCTGAGCACGTTGCCGCCGAGGCAGCGCACCCGCTTCTCCCACGACCGTGGTTGATGCCGCACCCCCGAAGAGCAAGCCTGCTGCGCACTGGAGGTGATGACCAGTGACCGCCGAAGAGCAGTCCGCTGCCCCCTCGACGACGACCCCGGACCTTGGGACCGGGTCGACGCTTTCGTTGGTGACCAGACGTGCGGCGGGCTGGCTGCGCGGCAGCCGGTTCGGTCTGCTCTTCCTCGCGGTCGTCATCGGCGCCGGATCGGGTCTCGGCGCGGTGGCGTTCCGGTACCTGATCTACGGGTTCACCTGGCTGGCCACCGGGCACTCGCAGTTCGGCCAGCAGGGGCGTGTCGACAGCGCTCACCTGCAGTGGTTGGGCCTGGGGTTCTTCGTGGTCATCCCGGTGGTCGGCGGACTGCTCTACGGGCCGTTGATCAACCGGTTCGCACCCGAGGCGCGCGGACACGGCGTGCCCGAGGTGATGATCGCGGTCGCGGAGAACGGCGGACGGATCCGCCCGCAGGTCAGCGTGGTCAAAGCGCTCGCCTCCGCGCTGTGCATCGGCGTCGGCGGCTCGGTGGGCCGCGAGGGGCCGATCGTGCAGATCGGCTCGGCCCTGGCCTCCAGCCTGGGACAGTGGGTCCGCATGCCGGAGAGACAACTGCGGATCCTTGTGGCCTGCGGCGCCGGCGGGGCGATCTCCGCGACCTTCAACGCGCCCATCACCGGGGTGTTCTTCGGAGTGGAACTGATCCTCGGGGAGATCTCCGCCGAAGCGGTGTTCACCGTGATGCTGTCGTCGATGGTCGCAGACGTCATCGGCCGCGCCGTGTTCGGCAGCGCCGCCTTCTTCTCCGGGCTGCCGAGCGGTATCACCCTGCACCACACCTACAACTACCTGCTGGTCGCCCTGCTGGCCGTGATCGCCGCATTCATCGGCCTCGCGTTCAAGACCGTCCTGTACAAGACCGAGGACATCTGCGACCGGCTGTGGACCGGCCGCCCGGAATGGGCCCGCCCTGCCGTCGGCGGCATCGCCCTGGGGCTGCTGCTGCTGGCTCTGCCGCAGATGTACGGGGTGGGCTACCAGGTGATGTACAAGGCGGTCGACCACGACTACGCCATCTGGTTCCTCATCGTGCTCGCCGCAGGGAAGATCGTCGCGACCAGCCTGACCATCGGCATCGGCGGATCCGGCGGCGTCTTCGCGCCCTCGCTGTTCATCGGCGCCACCTCCGGCATGGCCTTCGGGGAGACGGCCGACCATCTGCTGGGCCCGGCCGCGGGACAGCCCGCCCTGTACGCGGTGGTCAGCATGGGCGCGGTCTTCGCCGCCGCCACCCGAGCGCCCCTCACCTCTCTGGCCAGCGTGGTGGAGATGACCGGCGACTTCAACCTCGCCCTGCCGGTCATGCTCGCGGTGTCGATCTCCTCTACGATCTCCAGAACGCTGAGCTACGGCACCATCTACACCACCAAGCTGCTGCGCCGCGGCACCGACATCGAGCGCCAGACACCCGGCCAGGCCTTCTTCGGCCTGACCGCCGCCGACGCGATGCACCCCTTCCTCAAACCACTCAACACGGCCATCCGCTCACGCGAGGACAGCAGACCACCCCTGACCACGGTCCTCGGTCCAGTCACCCGCACCCGCACACCGCAGGTCGTGTTCGCCAACGAGAGTCTGGAGCAGTCGCTGCGGCAGCTCGTGCTCTACGGACGCGACGGCCTGCCCGTCATGTCCACCGACGGGCAGCACCTGCAGGGCTGGCTCACCAACCAGCACCTGCTGCGAGCGATCGCCGCGCAGATCGCCGCCGCCGGCCCCGGCATCGAGGCCGGACACCGCTCCGCCGAATGGGCCGCCCCGCACCCCGATGGCACAGACCACGACCCGCGCACCCAACTGGAGGGCTACCAAGTCGTCGAATTCACCATCGCCGACGACTCGGCCGCCGCCGGACGCACCTGCGCGGATCTGCACTGGCCTCCCGGACACCTCCCGGTCGCCATCATCCGCAACAACCGGCTGAGCGACATCAGGCCCGCCACCACCCTCATGCCCGGCGACCGCATCGACATCCTCGTCCCCGACCCCGACGGCAGCGCCGAAGACAGCGGGGCCGGACGGCTCCGGGGTCCGTGACAGCGCACCGGCTCCGCCTGTGCGCGCTCAGGGGCGCACACCGGGGAATGCCGCGCCACATGCCAGGCACAGCAGACCACCACCCGGTGCCCTGAGGTGCGGCTGGAGGACGTGGACGCTCACCCGAGTGCCAACAGCCCGGCACCACTCAGCACCAGTGCCCACGGCCGTATCCCGGCTCCGGACGCCAGGGTGTGCCCAGCCGCGGACAGCGTGACGCAGACCACCGAGAACACCAGGGCTCTCGGCAGCCTCAAACCAGCACCGGCATGCATCGGGTCAGTCATCGCGACGCTCATCCTGCCCCTGCCCCTGCCCCCGCGCCCGCGCCCGCCGTCCATCGGGGTCGCCTTCGACCCCGACCGGGGCCCCAACAGGCCGGTCGCGGCATGGCCGTGACTCCGGACCTCCCGAGTCCACCGCCCGCTTCGCGAGAACGATCTCCCCACGCTCGGTGGGACGCGGGGCGCTCCAGTACGCCCGTCGACGCCATCCCGGGCGGACAGTCCGCCGGCCGACCGCGCATGCGGACACCAGGTGCAGGTACCTGTGGTGCCCGTGGTGACGGTGGTCTCACCTGGCGAACAGGGCTTGCATCGAACCCCCGATCTATTTGCATAATGCAAAGGTGACGAGCCCCGGAACCGCATCCTCCGCACCGATACCCTCCCCCGCCGCCTCGGCGCGCACGCCCGAAGGCATGTCGGCCGCGCTGACCGCGCTGCGGGAGTCCAAGGGCGGCCTGCTGGTCCTGGCCCTGCTGGTGGGCGCGGGTGCCGGCCTGGGGGCGGTGGCGTTCCGCTGGATGATCAAGGGCTTCACGCTGCTGCTGTCCGGACACCAGGACTACTCCGCCGCCGGGCACGCCGCCAACCCGTACGTCCCGTGGCTGGGCCGCTTCTTCGTCCTGCTCGCCCCGGTCCTGGCCGGACTCGTGTACGGCCCGCTGGTGCAGCGCTACGCCCGCGAGGCCCGCGGCCACGGCGTGCCCGAGGTGATGTACGCCGTCGCCCGGCGCGGCGGGAAGATCGCCCCGCAGGTCGCCCTGGTCAAGTCCCTGGCCTCGGCGCTGTGCATCGGCGGCGGCGGCTCGGTCGGGCGCGAGGGCCCGATCGTCCAGATCGGCTCCGCGCTCGGGTCCAGCCTCGGCGGCTGGGTCAAGGTCGCCGAGGACCGGCTCAAGGTCCTGGTCGCATGCGGCGCCGCCGGCGGCATCGCCGCCACCTTCAACGCCCCCCTCGCAGGGGTGTTCTTCGCCATGGAACTGATCCTGAACGACTTCACCGCCGAATCCTTCGGCATGGTCGTCCTGGCCTCCGTCACCGCCTCCGTCATCGGCCGCGCGTGCCTCGGCAACCAGCCTTTCCTGCACCTGCCCGCCTTCCAGGTCCAGCACCTGTCCCAGTACCTGCTGTTCGCGCTCCTCGGCATCCTCGCCGGGGCGCTGGGCGTGGGCTTCACCAAGATCCTCTACCGGATCGAGGACCTGTGCGACGCGGTGTGGCGCGGGCCCGAGTGGGCCCGCCCGGCGGTGGGCGGCCTGCTGCTGGGCCTGCTGCTGCTGGTCCTGCCCGAGATGTACGGCGTCGGCTACCCGGTGCTGGAGAACGCGGTCGGCGGGAAGTACGTGATCGGGTTCCTGGTCGTGCTGCTGGTCGGGAAGATCGTCGCGACCAGCCTGACCATCGGCATCGGCGGCTCCGGTGGCGTGTTCGCCCCCTCCCTGTTCATGGGCGCCATGCTCGGCTCCGCGTTCGGCGCCGCCGCCCACGACCTCGTGCCCGGCATCGCCGGACCCGTCGGCGCCTACGGCCTGATCGGCATGGGCGCCGTCTTCGCCGGATCCGCCCGCGCCCCCATCACGGCCGTCATCATCCTGTTCGAACTCACCGGCGAATACACCATCATCCTGCCGCTGATGACCGCGATCGTGCTGGCCACCGGCGTCTCCCGGGCCCTGACCAGGGACACGATCTACAGCCTCAAACTGCGCCGCCGGGGCATCGACCTCGACGCCCCGGCTCCGGGCTCGCACTTCGCCGGAATCAAGGTCCGCAGTGTGATGGAACCCGTCCCCCACGCCCTGCCTGCGACCATGACGCTGGCCGACGCCGCCGATGTCCTGGCCCGCTCGCCGCACGGCGTCCTGCCGGTCGTCTCCGCCGACGGCCGCTACCTGGGCGCGGCCACCGCCCTCACCGCCGCCGAGACCCTCGCCGACGGCGCCCATGACACCACCACCGTCGCGGCCATCACCCACCTCCCGAGCACCGTCACCACCGACACCGACCTGTCCGATGCCCTTGACCGCCTGGTCGGCGCGGGCGGAGCAGGACTGCCCGTCCTGGACGCCGCTCGCACCGCCCTCGCCGGGTGGATCACCCATCAGTCCGTCCTCACCTCCCTGCACACTCACTCCGTCGGACCGGAGGTCTCGCCGGCGGCAGCTTGAGCCGACCCCGGCCCGCCGCGGACGCCGCCGGCGAGGCCCAGATCGACCCCACCGCCTACACCGGGCTGGCCCTGCCCGGCTGGACGTGACCACACCGTGCCCCGGCAGGGCACCCGAATAGTGTTAAAAGATTGCTAAAGTAGCTGGTGGTGTGCCGGGAAGCCTGGTCGGCGCGGGGGACGGCCTGACGCGATGTGCGCGGGCGCCCCCGGTAGCGGACACAGGTGTCGGTACATGCACGCGGTAGCTCTCGTCCTGTTCCTGGTGGTGCTGGGCACCACCGTGGCCACCGGGGCCCAGCGCTGGCGCATCCCCGCCCCCTCGCTGCTGGTCCTGGTCGGCGTCGCGATCGCCCTGATACCCGGCGCCCCGGCCCTGCACATCGCCCCGCAGACCATCGGCCTGGTCGTGCTCCCGCCACTGCTCTACGCCTCGGCCGAGGAACTCTCCCTGCGCGACCTGCGCACCGTGTGGCGGCCGGTCACGGTGCTGGCGTTCGGCCTGGTCCTGGCCTCGGCCGCCGCCGTCGGAATCCTGGCCAGGGCGCTGACCCCGCTCAGCGCCTCGATGGCGTTCGTCCTGGGAGCGGTCCTGGCCAGCACCGACCCCGTCGCGGTGACCGCACTCGGCCGCAGGCTCTCCCTGCCCGGCCGCGTCCAGGTCCTGGTCCAGGCCGAGAGCCTGTTCAACGACGCCACCTCACTGGTCCTGTTCAAGGTCGCCCTCGGCTTCGCGGTGGCCTCCGGCACGGTGGGCTGGCAGGGCGCGAGCGGCGAGTTCCTGCTGCTGGCCGGCGGCGGCATCGCCATCGGCGCCGCCGTGGCGGGGGTGGTGGTGCTGGTGCGCCGCCGCACCACCGACCCGGTCCTGGAGACCGTGATAGCCCTGGTCACCCCCTACGGCGCCTACGTCGCCGCGGAGAGCGTCCACGCGTCGGGAGTCACCGCTGTGGTGGTGGCCGGGGTGCTGCTCGGACGCTCCGGGCACCGGCTCACCGACGCCCGCATACGCCTGCAGCTGGGCGCGGTGTACTCGGTGGTGGTCTTCGGCCTGGAGAGCGTGGTCTTCAGCATCGTCGGCCTGGAACTGCCCGCCCTGGTCCGCGACCTGCCCGGCGCCAGCGGCCTGTGGCCGTTGCAGGCCGCCGCGATCGCCGCCGTCCTGATCGCCCTGCGCAGCGCGTGGATGCTGCCGCTGTCGGCAGCCGTCACCCCCGGGCAGGGCCCCTCCGTGCGCGTGGCTGGGGTCCTGACCTGGGCCGGGACCAGGGGCGTGATGCCGCTGGCCGCCGCACTGTCGATCCCCCTGGCCACCGCCGACGGCCGCCCGCTACCGGGCCGCCCGCTGGTCCTGGTCCTGACCACCGCCGTGGTGGTCTTCACCCTGGTCGTCCAGGGACTGAGCCTCTCCGGGGTGGTCCGCCGCTCCGGCCTGGCCCTGGAACCCGAGCACACCGAACGCGAACAGGCCCGCACCCGCGACCGCCTGGCCCGCACCGGCCTGACCCACCTCGACCAGCTCACCGACCTGGAATCCGTCCCCGATGCCGCCATCAGCCGCGTCCGCGCCGCCCTGACCGCCCGCCTGGACCACGACCAGGACACCCCCGCCGACGTGGGCCCCGACACCGCCGAGCAACTCGCCGCCTACCGCGGCCTGCGCCGCGAGGTCATCGCCGTCCAAAGCGCCGAACTGCGCCGCTTGTACGACGAACACCAGGTCAGCGACACCACCCGCCGCAACCTCCAGCACGACCTGGACCTGGAGGACGCCGCCATGGGCCGCACCTGAAACCCGCCCGACGCACAGCGAACCCCGAGCATGTGGTGGGCCCGTCGGGGGCAGAGTGCAGACCGCTGCGTGTCCGGGTCGCCCTGAGCCCACAACGATTCTTCGGCAGCCCCCTGGGCGACGGACCGTCCCCGGCAACCGCCGCTGTCAGCCAGGACGGAGCGTTCGCAACGTCTCGGCCGCGGTTCCGCACGTGCTGCTCCCCGACCGTTCCGCGCTCACGCCACCGTGAGCGCAAAGGGCCGCCCTCGCAGGGCCCGGTGTCGACGGCGCTATTCAAGGAGGCTTCAGGGCCACTACCCGACACCTTCGAAGACAGCGAAGGCTCTCTCAGGTGCCGTACCGGCCTACGGCCCGCCCGTCAGCAGTCGGTCGGGTCTCGATGCCCCGCTCCTCCAGCCGGCCCAGATTGGCCTTCTCGACCCGGTGTGCCTCGCGCCGAACACGCAGGCGGATGTCGTGCTCCCTGGTCCCGTCGAAGACATTGTCGAACATCGCGGCCGGAGCGTAATGGAGCAGCAGATCCCCCCAGGGGTATCCGCGGCGCGCGTCCGGCGGTCCGAGCACGGCCCAGGACCAGTGCACGGCGCTGAGCGCCTCCTGCTCGTCGGGCCAGGGCTCGCCCCGGCGCGCGGCGGCGAACAACTCCGCGCGCCGCTCGTGGCTCAGTGCGCGCCACTGCCGCGCGGACCCGCTGCTCACCCATCGTGGACCTGGCATGTGGGCCTCCCAGCTCCGGTGCACCTGCGGTCGTCAGCCTGTGCTGCCGATACGCCGCTCAGCGTATCCGGCGCCCTTCGGCAGCTCTGACGGGCCTCGCTGCGAAGGCCCCCGCACCCGCACCCGCTCATCCGGCTCCAGCTGCCGATCGCAGTGCCGGTACTGACCGCCCGGGCCCACGCCGGACAGAACTCGGTCGCCGAACTGCGCCGCCTGTACGACAAGCACCAGGTCGGATCCGCCACTCGCCGCAACCTGCAGCACGACCTGGACCTGGTGGACTCGGCGCCCGCCGAGCGCCGACCACCGGCCGCCGGCCGACCGGTGCGGGCGGGAGGCGGGTCAGTGCAGGGTCCTGCCCAGGCCGGTCCGGCGCAGCGTGTACTCCGGCTGACCGGAGGCTCCCACCAGCCGCAGCGCCTCCAAGGACCCCTCTTCGCGGACGTGGTTCAGGAGCAGCCAGACCGCGTCACGGCTCAGGAACACCACTGCCGTCAGGTCAATCTCCATCGTGTGCGCGCCTTGCGCCCGCAACCGGGCCAGGGCTTCACCCAGCCGAGCTGCCGCATGCGCGTCCACCGCGCCGCGCAGCACCACCCGGGCGGCAGCGTCGCCCGGGGCCTCGGCGTGCAGGAGCGGCCCGGGGCGGACGCGGTCCCACCACATCAGCTACCGGCTCCAGCGCCCGGGCAGCGGTACGCCCCAGCCATCACCGCGCCCCCCTGTGAAGGAGTTGGTCGACATCGCGGGCAGCCTCGGGTCCGGGGGCGGCCGGGGCGGCGGGGCGGCGGTCAAAGGCGGCGGCAGGCAGGGCACCAACGAGGGTGTCGTGGGACGGGAAGGCGCGGTCCAGGCCCCAGATCTCGAAGACCCGCCGGGCCCCGCTGCCGACGGCGGGCAGGACCAGGTGCACCGCACCGCGCAGCCCGTGCATGGTGCGCCGCAGGCCGAGCAGCACGCTGGCCCCGGAGGAGTCGCAGAACGTCAGCGCCCCCAGATCCACCACCAGACGCCGGCAGCCGTCCTCGACCCGGGCATGCAGCGCCCGGTGGACCTCCGCGGCCGAACCTGTATCCAGCTCGCCGCTGACACGCACCCACTCCCAGCCCCGCACCGCACCGGAACCAACCTCTGCTCGGGACACATCGCTCCCTTCCGCCGTCCAACGTCGGCAGGTCGGCGACCGTTCGTCCGTTGGCTTCTCAACCGCATCGGCGCGGGGCAGGCCCGAAGTCGGCCACACCCCTATCCCTTTGCATTATCCAAAGAAATCGGGGCGTGTGCCAGTTCCGGCCACCGTCGCCGCCCGGCACCCCGGGCACCGCAGAAACAGCCCGGCCCGCGCAGCACAGCTCGATCGGCGCTCAGACCGCGCCCATCGGCCGCATCCCCGAGTCCAGCGCCGCACCGGCCTGACCGGCCAGGGTGACAGCCACCAGCCGGGCCTGAGCAGAGGGCACCGTGCCCGGGGTGGAGTCGAGCATGAACCGGCCCACGTATCCGCCGCCGCCGAACACGCGCAGCTCCACCTCGCCCGGAAGACCGAGCCGGTCCGCATCCCAGCGCCTGCGCCCCACCATCACCGAACCGTCGTGCTCCAGACGCGGCGGGTTCCCCATGAGAGTGCCGTACTCGAAGCGGCAACCACGCAGCTCCAGCAGGTCGACCAGCTCCGCCCGCACGTGCTCCGCCACCGCATGTGCCGACGCACCGGAGTGCGCGAGCGCGGTGGCGTCGTGGATCCTGCCCAGGTACCCGGCATCGGTGACCGCGATCACCTGGAACCGGCGCGCACGAGCCGCCAACTGGGAGACCGCCAGCCCGACAAGCAGCAACAGCACAGCCGTGGTGACGTCAGAGGAATCGCTGATCGTCAGGCGCTCATAGGGGAGGGTGAAGAAGAAGTCGAACCACACCGCCGCGCTCAAAGCGGCCAGCGCCCCGGCCAGCCGGTGCCCCAGCGCGGCGACCGCGACCACCACCACGACCAGCAGCAGCGCCACGTTCGTGTGGGCCAGGTGACCGCGCCACGGCACCAGCACCACCGCGAGCAGCAACGGCGCCAACACCGCCACCAGCAGGGAGACGGGACCACGAGAGACGTACTGGCGCATCGCGCACCTCCTGGCAGCCAGGTATAGGCCCGACCACCACCGCGTACAAGCGGCAGGACACGTCGTTAACGCAACTTTTGCGGCGGAGCAGCGCAGGCGGCCGACCAAGGACGCAGCACGGTCGGAGTGCTTTGAGGGCGCGTGCTGGCCACTGCGGCGTCAGCCCCGGGGCGGCTGACCGTGCGGGGATCGGGTGTCGTGATCGAGGTCACCGGTGCCGTAGCCGACTCCGCCGGCGGGGAGTTGCGGATGACCATCCGCAACTCCCGTTCCATCCAGGAGGAGTTGGCCATGGTGGAGGAGCCGGGAGGCCTACAGGGAGTACCGGTCGGCGGAGGCAGCGACGACGGGTCGCTGTCACCAGCCGGGATCGAGTTGGACCCCGACAGCACGACGGTCTTCGGCGGCGGAGGCGGGCCCCGAGGACGCTGCCCGACCCGGGCCGACTTCTCGGCCGCAGCACCGCCCCGCTGCTGCTGGAGTTCGGAGTCGGCGGCCTGGTCCACCTGACCGCAAAGGCCTCGGGTTGACCACCGTCGCCCCGCGGCCGACTCCGCACCGCAAGCGAGGGGTCGTCACTGCCCGCTGTCGGTGGTGAGGCAGGGAGCGGTCGCCGAGCCGGTGCAGGCGGCTTCGAGCGCGGTGCAGCGGTCGCCGTAGCCGCGGATGTCGGTGATCAGCCCGTCGGCGATGTGGAAGACCTGGTAGAGGAGTGTCCGGGCGCCGGGCACTGCGTCCGCTTCGGGGTCGGCGACCAGGCCGAGAACGACTGCCTGGGGGTAGGTGAAGGTCTCCTCGACGGCAATGCACCCGCCCCGGGCATGCAGGTGGGCGCAGCGGGCCAATACCTGGGTGCGCCCGAGATACTCGGCGCCGCGGCCGTGCGGATTGTGCCAGCGAACGTCAGGGTGCAGGTAGTGGGACAGGCGCAGGCGCTCGTCGTGGTTGAGTGCGTCGCGCAGGAGTGCCGTGATCGTGCTGGGACTGGTGGGCATGGATCCTCGGGCGGTGGTCGCGGGGCGGGCAGGGAACCAGCTGCGCGGGGAGCGCGCTCACAGCGGCAGGGTGCCGCCGCCCGGTGCGGCCACGACCCGTGACAGGGCGACGGCCAGTCGGCCGTGCTGGGCGGGGGTGAGATCGCTCACGCGCGTGTCGTTGCCGACTCCGGCATAGCGGAGCAGGTCGTGCGCGGTCAGCCAGCCCACGCCGGGCAGGGCACGCAGGAGTTCGCCGACGGTCATCGTGGCGACGACACGGTCGCCCGCGCGGGCACGGATCAGGGCGCGGGCATGGCGGTCGGGCAGGTCGCCACGGAGGGCAGCGTGAGCTTCGGACATGGGGCTTCGAGTGGTGAGCTGGAACACAGGCACGCACCTCCAGAAGGGGAGGCGGCCGTCGGACGGCCGTCGGGCGCTGGAGCCGACCCCGGCTCCGGGGATTCACCCTAAGCCATTTAATTGCAGTATGCAAAGTTTGTATAGAGCGAAGATCCTTTGACCCTCGATCGCGACGAACGGCACCACCGGGCATTCGCCGGGCCACAGCCGACGACACTTCCCGCGGCGTGCGCCCTGATACCCGGCGCGGCTGCGCCGGGCACCAGGGACGGTCGGCGGCCATTTCGACGGCGGGCGTCGCTCCGCGCGACAGCGGAGGGCTTGCCCGTGCGTACTCCCCCGAGGAATCGGATCTGCGGCGCCGAGAAAGGTTGCAGTGTGCAATGTTTGCATGGGCGGAATGTCGAGGGGTACCCTCCTACTCCACAAAAGCGGCTCCGACCGGGTAGAACTGCCCTATGCCCGATGCCCTGCCTCCCCAGGACCCCGCCGCCGTCAACGAGATGGTCACCTCGGTACTGACCGCCTCCCGCGTCCTGGTGGCGATCTCCGCCCGCTCCCTGGCCGCCGTCGAGGACACGCTGACCGTGCCGCAGTTCCGCATGCTCGTCGTGCTGGACACCAACGGCGCCGCCAGCCTGTCGCGGCTCGCCGAACAACTTGCCGTCAACCCCTCGACCGCGATGCGGATGGTCGACCGGCTCAGCGCCGCCGGAATGGTCGAGCGCACCTCCGACCCCGAGGACCGGCGCGTGGTGCGCCTGGTCGCCACCGACGCCGGACGCCGCGTGGTCCACGCCGTCACCGAACGCCGCCAGGCCGAGATCACGAAGATCGTGGCCGCGATGCCCGACGAGCACCGCGGCCACATGGTCCGCGCTCTCCAGGCCTTCGCCGACGCCGCCGGCGAACCCCAGGTCGACCCCACCCCCTACACCAGTCTGGGGCTGCCCGGCTGGACCTGACCACAGCCCAACGACCGCAAGGGACAAACCTGGTCGGCGCGGCGGGAGCCGGCTACTGCCTCTGGCGGCTTCAGCTATAACGCACAGACAGTCCGGCAGGCGGAATGTCACTTTCGGGCGATCCTGGCGCTCGCACTTCTGGCGCTGGTGGGCCCGCTGGTCGTCATCATGGCCATCCGACTTCCCTGAAAACCTCAGCCGCCGTGCGAGAACCCACTGCAGGCCAGGCAGACCGCTGACGCACGATGCTCGCGATGGCAGGACGACCTGCACTCCGTTCAGCGCGGAGGAGGCCGACACACCCTGGGTCCAGCGCGGCCGCAGCCCGTCGAAGAGATGAATGCGCAACTCGCTGCTGGTGGTACCGGTTGGCCGGAATCAACTGCACCGTCCGGGCCCTGTTCGACGCCGGGCCACTGACCCTCACCCCGCAGCGGGTGAATGCGGAGCGCAGCAGCATCAGGTGCGCGGCAGTGCGTCGTCGAGGGCAGCTGTCGTGGCCGCCGTGCGTCGGGACCGGGCTGCCAGCCGGCGTACCAGGGAGAGGACCAGGCCGGTCAGCAGCGCTTGTGGCAGGGCGAGTTCGGTGGTGGCCAGGAACGTCGCTGCCATCACGGCACTGTCGGCGGGACCCAGGCTCAAGGTGGCACGGATCTGTGGAGCGCGTCCGCGGATGAGTTCGAAGCCGATGATGACGAGCAGGGCGCCGATGGCGGGCAGGGGGATGTGTCCGGTCGCGCCGCCGAGTGTGCAGACGATCAAGGCCATCAGGACACCGGACAGGACTCCTGCCCAGCGGCTGCCGGCTCCCGCCGCGACGCTGACGCCGGTGCGCGAGAGCGAGCCGCCGGCGGGAAGTGCCTGGAAGAAGGCGCCGGTCACGTTGGCCGCCGCCTGTGCCAGGACGTCACGGCCACCGTCCCGGGGGGAGCCTCTCTCCGTGTCCTGCGCCCCCGGGGAGATGGCGGCGGCTTGCGCGAGTGCCACCAGGGCCACGGCGCAGGCTCCCGGGACCAGTCGGGGCATCATGTCCCACGCAGGCAGGGAGAGGGCGGGCAGAGCCGCGGGAACAGCCCCGAGTGAACGTGCCAACGGCACCGGCGTCGAGAGCACCCACACTCCCCCGCCGACCGCCGCCAGAGCAACCAGAAGCGCCAGCCGCTTCGTTCGTCGACCCGCATGCGCTGCCGCCCACACCGCGAGCGTGGCCCCCACCACCGTCGCCGCCGCGCTCGACCAGGCACCCGGGTGAACGGCCCACGATCCGATCCGCACCAGCCGGTTGTGGTGCTCGGCCCGGTAGCCAGTGGCGTCCCCCAGGGCCCCGGCGATGATCTGGACGGCGATCCCCACCGAGAAGCCGGTCATCGCCGCCGGGGACAGCGCCCGCAGCACCCTGCCCACGCGCAGCAGCGCGAACAGGGCCATCGCGGCACCGACCAGCAGCGTCAGCGCGGCCACGTCGGCCGGGTCCGCGGGCGAGAGGCGGGCATGGAGGAAGACACCGCGCGAGGTCAGGGCGATGGCGCTGGTCAAGGTCGTGACCATCAGCACGCTACGGGACAGCAGCGAGCCGACCATCGTCGGCACGATCCCCGCGCACAGGCCCGCGAACGGCCCGCAGCCCGCGATCGCCGCGTAGGCCATGCTCTCCGGGACGCTGAACAGCGCGGTCACCACAGCCGCCGTGAGGTCCGCAACAGTCGCGCGACCGCCCGGCCAACCACCGGCCAGTGCGACGCCTTGCCCGGCACGGTCCGGGGCCCGACCGTACCCTGCGGTGGTGACGGGCTCCACATGATCCCCTTGAGCGCCGTGTGCGGCGGACGAGCGCCGCACACGGAGGCAGACGTCCGCCCCGGATTCCCCAAGCATCCTTGGGCAGTGCGCCTTCTGCTCATCGACACTCTGATGGATCGCACCATTTGATGGCAAAGCATAGGGAAAGCCGTCATCTCCTGGGAGTTCATGCCGACCCCGGATCCCGTGGTTCGGGCGCCGGCCAGGGGGCCACGCCCCGCGCGGGGACGATGACCGTGCAGCGCCCGCCCGTTGGCCGCGGTGCCGCGCCGACGGAACCGGCGACGGACGCTCCGCCCGAGCGGAAGAGGATCTCCTTTCGCCGCACTCACACCCGGGCCCTGCCCTCAGGAACGCTACGTGCGCGCGCCCGACCCCGACTTCAGTCTCGGGTCCAGCCGGGAACGCACCTCGCGCTCCACCAGGATCGGCACGAATGCCCGCACCCGACACCCAGCGAAACTGCACCGCGCGCCTTCCACGGCCCGGTCGACCTCCTGGGGCTCCACCGCCCGGGCGTAGCGCTCGTGCAGCTGAGCCCTGACCCGCTCCATCGCCACGACTTCGGCGACCACCGCACGTTCGGCTACTGCTTCCCCTGCTCCGCTCATGCCCGCCTCCAAGAACTCCGACCCGACTCCGGGCCTGCGCGCATTATATATCTGCCACAGATATAATCGTAAAGAGAGCAAGTCTGAGGCAGCCATAGAATCCCGCGCCGGGCAGCCGCACCCCCAACGGCGCGGTCGTCGCCGCGACAGAAGGCCAGGACCAGGGCCCGGTCCTGTTCTGCGCCGTCTCGTTCTTCATGGCCTTCCTGGTCGGCCTGCTCCGCCGCCCGCCGACACCACTGCGGACAGCCGACCCTGGACGCCCTCGCCTCCCACGCCGCCGCCCTGTTCGACGGAGGTTCGACCTGCCGCACAGGGACTGCACTGGGCCGACGTGCACCTGATGGAACGCAAACTGTTCGTACGCTGGACCCTGGCCACGGTCAACAACAACGAACTGCACCTCGGGCCGCCCAAGACCCAAGCCAGCCGGAACTGGGTCAGCCTCTCCCCCGCGTCGTCGCTGCCCTGCGCCGGCAAGCCGCCCACCAGCAGTCCCTGCTGCCACCCGGTGCACCCCAGCGGGCGCGGTGGAGCAGGGCCTGCTGACCGGCCGGGACCTGGGTGGTCTCGCCGTGCCAGATCTCCAGGGCGGGTTGCTGGATGGCGCGGGCGAAGGAGAACGTCAGCGGCCACGGCACACGGGGCCGGTGCGGGGTGTGCATAGCGTTGAGGTGTGCCGAAGCCGCCTGCCCGGACTGGCCGCCGGACAGGAACGCAATGCCCGCGACAGCGCCCGGAACGGTCCGCAGCAGAGCGGTGACGGTGGCGTCGGCCACGGCATCCACCGTTTCGTCCTTGGGGCAGGCCGACCCGGGCAGCACCATGTTGCTTTTGAGGATCAGGCCCTCCAGGGCGACGCGCTGGGCATGGAGCTGGTGAAAGACGGTTCGCAGGACGTCCTCGGTGACCTGGCCGCACCGCTGGAGAGTGTGGTCGCCGTCCATCAGGACCTCGGGTTCGACCATGGGCACCAGGCCAGCCTCCTGGCACGGGGCTGCATAGCGGGCCAGCGCGTGGGCGTTGGCCTGGACGCATCCGCTGGTGGGCAGCTTGTCGCTGATGGTGATCACCGCGCGCCATTTCGCGGAGCGGGCGCCCAGGCGGCGGTATTCGGCGAGGCGTTCACGCAGGCCGTCCAGGCCATCGGTGGCGCTCTCGCCCGGGAAGCCCGCCAGGTCGTGGGTGCCGGTGTCGACCTTGGTTCCGGCGATGATTCCCGCGTTGGCCAGCAGTTGGACCAGCGGGGTGCCGTCGGCGGGGTGCTGGCGGATGGTCTCGTCGTGCAGGATCGCGCCGCTGATGAAATCGCCCAGGCCGGGCGTGGCGACCAGCCACTCCCGGTAGGCGTGGCGCAGCTGCGGGGTCCGGGGCAGCCTGGCCTGGGCGAAGCGCGTGTAGCAGGTGGCGACGGACTCGTCCATGGCCAGCAGGCCTTTGCCGGTGCCGACGAGGGTCGCGGCGGTTACGGTGAGTTCCTGTGTGTTCATGGTGCCGCACTCCAGGTCCAGTCGCGGATCTCGGGGAGGTCCTGGCCGTGGACGTCGATATACCGGTCGTGTTCGACCAGCTTGTCGCGCATCTGCTGCTTGAGGTAGTCGCCCCGGGAGCCGATCTGCGGGAGCCGGTCGATGACGTCCATGACCAGGTGGAAGCGGTCCAGGCGGTTCTGCACGCGCATGTCGAAGGCGGTGGTGATGGTGCCCTCCTCGTTGTAGCCGCGCACGTGCAGGTTGCGGTTGGTGCGGGCGTAGGTGAGGCGGTGGATCAGCCAGGGGTAGCCGTGGAACGCGAAGATGATGTGCTTGTCCCTGGTGAACAGCGAGTCGTAGTCGGCGTCGCTGAGTCCGTGCGGGTGCTCGGTCTCGGGCTGGAGCTTCATCAGGTCCACCACGTTGACCACCCGGACCTTGAGTCCGGGCAGGTGCTCGCGCAGGATCGAGACCGCCCCGAGCACCTCCAGGGTGGGGGTGTCCCCGGCGCAGGCCAGCACCACGTCCGGTTCGCCGCCCTGGTCGTTGCTGGCCCACTGCCAGATCCCGGCGCCCTCGGTGCAGTGCGTGACCGCCTCGTCCATCGACAGCCACTGCGGCATCGCCCGTTTGCCGGCCACCACGACGTTGACGTAGTTGCGGCTGCGCAGGCAGTGGTCCATGACCGAGAGCAGGGTGTTGGCGTCCGGCGGCAGGTAGACCCGCACCACGTCCGCCTTCTTGTTGACCACGTGGTCCAGGAAGCCGGGGTCCTGGTGGGTGAAGCCGTTGTGGTCCTGCTGCCACACGTGGGAGGTGAGCAGGTAGTTGAGCGAGGCGATGTCGCGCCGCCAGGGCAGGGCCTTGGTGACCTTCAGCCACTTCGCATGCTGGTTGAACATGGAGTCCACGATGTGGATGAACGCCTCGTAGCAGTTGAAAACACCGTGACGCCCAGTCAGGAGATAGCCCTCCAGCCAACCCTCGCACTGGTGCTCGCTCAGCATGGAGTCCAGCACCCGACCGTCCGGGGCGAGGAATTCGTCACCGGCCTCCGTCGAGCCCATCCACTGGCGGCGGGTCACCTCGAAGACCGCTCCCAGGAAGTTCGACACGGTCTCGTCCGGGCCGAAGAGCCGGAAGTTGCGCTGACGCTGGTTGAGGGCCGTCACGTCCCGTAGGAAGTCGCCGAGGACGAGGGTGTCCTGGGCCTCGACCGCACCGGGGGCGGTCACGTCCACGGCATGTGTGCGGAAGTCCGGTATCCGCAGGTCCCGCAGCAGCGCCCCGCCGTTGGTGTGCGGGTTGGCACCCATCCGCCGGTCACCGACAGGCGCCAGTGCGGCCAACTCGGGTATCAGTGTGCCGTCCTGGTCGAACAGCTCCTGCGGGCGGTAGCTGCGCATCCACTCCTCCAGCTGCGCGACGTGGGCCGGGTGTTCGGCGTCCACCAGCAGCGGCACCTGGTGCGAGCGGAACGTGCCCTCGACCTGCAGGCCGTCGACGGTCCGGGGGCCGGTCCAGCCCTTGGGTGAACGCAGCACGATCATCGGCCAGCGCGGTCGCGAGCTGTCGCCGCTGGTGCGGGCGTGGTCCTGGATCCCGCGGATGCGCTCGACGGCAGTGTCGAGGGCGGCGGCCATGAGCTGGTGCATCGCCTGGGGCTGGTCCCCGGAGACGAACAGCGGCTCCCATCCGCAGCCCTTGAAGAACTGCTCCAATTCCTCCTCGGCGATCCGGGCCAGGATGGTCGGGTTGCTGATCTTGTAGCCGTTCAGGTGCAGGATCGGCAGCACCGCGCCGTCGCTGACCGGGTTCAGGAACTTGGTGGACTGCCAGGCGGTCGCCAGCGGCCCGGTCTCGGCCTCTCCGTCACCGACCACGCAGGCCACCACCAGGTCCGGGTTGTCGAACGCGGCGCCGAAGGAATGACTCAGCGAGTAGCCCAGTTCACCGCCCTCGTGGATGGACCCGGGCGTGGTCGGCGCGACGTGGCTGGAGATGCCGCCGGGGAAGGAGAACTGGGTGAACAGCTTCTTCATCCCGGCCTCGTCCTGGCTGACATCCGGGTAGACCTCGCTGTAGGAGCCCTCCAGATAGGTGTTGCCCACCAGCGCCGGACCACCGTGGCCCGGACCGGCGACGTAGAACATGTCCAGGTCGTACTTCGTGATCACCCGGTTCAGGTGCACATAGATGAAGTTCTGGCCCGGCGTGGTGCCCCAGTGCCCGACGATCAACGGCTTGACGTCGGACAGCTCCAACGGCCGCCGCAGCAGCGGGTTGTCGTAGAGGTACAACTGGCCGACCGACAGGTAGTTCGCCGCCCGCCAGTACGCGTCCATCGAGTTCAGCAGAGCGGGTTCGAGTACGCGCACGGTGCGGGCTTCGGTGATCATGATTCTTCAGACTCCTTCGCGGTCGGCCGTGACGGCTTCAAGGCCTCGCGGATCTCGGGGGGACTGCGGGTGCGGCGACGTGACTGGCCGGCCCCAGAGAGGCTCTGCTTTTCGGCCGGGGCGGGGCCGTGCTGGTGCGGTGTGGGTACGGTGCTCGGTGACGGTGGTTCCTGCGGTTCCGGCCAGGACAGCGGCGGCGTCGGCCAGCGAGCCGATGGATGCCGGGTGGCCGGTGGTTCCGACGAAGTGGCGGCAGGCGTCGATCTTCGGCCCCATGGAGCCTGCAGGGAAGCTCAGCCGGGCGAGGTCGCCGAGGTCCAGGCGGTGCAGCGGCGCGGCCTGCGGGGTGCCGAAGTCGGCCATCACCGCTTCCACGTCGGTCAGCACGAGTAGGTGGTCGGCTCCGACCTTGACGGCGAGCAGGGCGGCGGTGGCGTCCTTGTCGACGACGGCCTCCTGACCCAGCAGGAGTCCGGTGGCGGCCTGGGTGACCGGTGCTCCGCCTCCGCCGCCGCAGATCACCACGGTGCCGCTGTCGAGCAGGCGGGTGATGGAGTCCTGTTCGACCAGTGCCCGAGGGGCGGGTGAGGGGACGACCCGGCGCAGCAGGTCTCCGTCGGCGACGATGGTCCAGCCGTGCTGGTCGGCCAACTGCCTGGCCTGCTCGTGGGTGTAGCCGGGGCCGACGAACTTCGTCGGCACGCCGAAGGCCGGGTCCGCAGCATCGACCAGGGTCTGGGTGACCAGGCCCAGGACGGGCTTGGTCACCCCGGCGTTGCGCAGGCACTGGGCCAGCCAGTAGCCGATCATGCCCTGGGTCTGGGCGACCAGCGCGTCCAGCGGGTAGGGGCGGGTCAGCGCCGGGTCGTTCTCGCTCTCCAGTGACAGCATCCCGACCTGCGGGCCGTTGCCGTGGCAGATGATCAGGTCGTGTTCGGCGGCCAGTGGCGCGAGTGCCCGGGCGGCGGCCTGGACGTGCTCGATCTGGATCCTGGCGTCCGGCTTCTCGCCGCGGCGCAGCAGGGCGTTGCCGCCGAGGGCGGCCACGATGCGCATGTCAGTTGCCCAGGGCGGCGACCATGACGGCCTTGATGGTGTGCAGGCGGTTCTCGGCCTGGTCGAAGACCAGTGAGTGCGGCGACTCGAAGACCTCGTGTGTGACCTCGGCGCCGTCCAGGCCGTGCTGGTCGAACAGGCGACGGCCGAGCTGGGTGCTGCGGTCGTGGACCGAGGGCAGGCAGTGCAGGAACCTGGTGTCCGGTTTGCCGGTGGCGGCCATGAGCTTCTCGGTGACGCGGTAGGGCAGCAGCAGCGGGATGCGAGTGCTCCACTGCCCGTCGGACTCGCCCATGCTCACCCACACGTCGGTGTAGACGAAGTCGACACCGGAGACGCCCTGTTCCACATCCTCGGTCACCAGCACGCGGGCACCGCTCGTGGCGGCGAGCCGGTCGGCGGTGGCGACAACGTCCTCGGGGGGCCACAGGTCGCGGGGGGCGGCGATGCGCACGTCCATGCCCAGCAGTGCGCCGGTGACCAGGAGCGAGCGGGCGACGTTGTTGCGGCCGTCGCCCAGGAAGCAGTAGCCGATCTCCTCCAGCGGGCCGCGGTGGTGCTCGGTCATGGTGAGGATGTCGGCGAGCATCTGAGTGGGGTGCCAGGAGTCGGTCAGGCCGTTCCAGACCGGGACGCCGGCGTGGTCGGCGAGCTGTTCCACGGTGTCCTGGTCGAAGCCGCGGAACTCGATGCCGTCGAACATCCGGCCCAGGACGCGGGCGGTGTCGCGGATCGACTCCTCGCGTCCGATGTGGGAGCCCTCCGGGCCCAGGTAGGTGACGTGGGCGCCCTGGTCGTGGGCGGCGACCTCGAAGGCGCAGCGGGTGCGGGTCGAGCTCTTCTCGAAGACCAGGGCGATGTTCCGCCCGGTCATCCGGGGGATCTCGGTGCCCGCGGCCTTGTCGGTCTTGAGGTGCGCGGCACGCGTGGTGAGCGCCAGGAACTGGCCCTTGGTCAGGTCGAGCTCCTTGAGCAGGGAGGCAGGGTCGCGGATGGTGGTGGTCGGGGCGGTCATGGCTTGGCCTCGGTTCGGTGCTCGGGTCAGATGGGGTCGCGCTGGGTGGGGCAGGTCATGCAGCGCGCGCCCCCGCGCCCGCGTCCCAGTTCGCTGCCGGGGATGGCGACGACCTCGATGCCGTTGTCGCGCAGCATCCCGTTGGTGACGGTGTTGCGCTCGTAGCCGACGACGACACCGGGGGCCAGGGTCAGGAAGTTGTTGGCGTCGTCCCACTGCTCGCGCTGCGCCGCACGGGCGTCCTCGTCGGCGGACAGCACCCGGAGCTTGTCCAGGCCCAAGGCGTCGGCGATGGTGGCGAAGAGGTCGTCGCGCTGCTCGACGTGGAGGGCGCCGGTGTCGTGCTCCGCCCTCTCCTCGGGGTCGGCGGGGGTGACCACCCAGGTCCGCATGGCCTTCGGGTCCAGGTAGGGGTAGCGGACGAAGGTATCGGTGTCGATCATCGTCAGCACGGTGTCCAGGTGCATGAACGCGTGCGACCTGGGGAGTTGCACCGCAATCACGGTGGTGGCCTGGTGGCTGCGGAACAGCGCCCTGGCCAGGATCTCCACTCCCGTCGGGGTGGTCCGCTCCCCCATCCCGACCAGCACCGCACCGCGGCCCAGGACGTGGATGTCGCCGCCCTCCAAGGTGGCCGGCTGGTGGTTGGCGTCGTCGTCGCCGTAGTAGACCGGGAAGTTGACCCCGGTGAACAACGGGTGGAACCCGTACACGGCCCGGCTGTGCAGGGACTCGCGCTGCCGGGCGGACTTGGCCATCGGGTTGATCGTGACGCCGCCATAGATCCAGGCCGAGTTGTCGCGCTGGAACAGCGTGTTGGGCAGCGGGGCCAGGACGAAGTCCTCCGACTCCAGGGTCTGCCAGCGCAGGCTGCGCACCCGCAGCGGCGAGAGGTCGGCCCGGGTCACCCCACCGATCAGCAACTCGGCCAAGGTCGCCGGTTCGGCCTGGTCGGCAAGTTCACGCAGCGGCCCGGCCAGGGTCGGACCGACCAGTTCCGGAGTGCACAACCGGTCCAGCACAAACGACCGTGCCTGCGGTTGCCGCAGCGTCTCGGCGAGCAGGACGTCCGCGTAGTGGACGGCCACGCCCCGATCACGCAACACCTGGGCGAAGACATCGTGCTCCTCGCGGGCCTTGGCGGCCCACAGCACGTCGTCGAACAGCAGCTCGTCGCAGTTGCTTGGCGTCAGTCGGTTCAGCTCCAGGCCGGGCCGATGCACGATCGCCTCGCGCAACTGTCCGACTTCGGAATGAACACCGAGGGTGCGGGTCATCTGGGACTCCTTGACCGGATGGGATGAATGGCGGGCGCGAGCGCTCCGAATCACGGAGGACGGTTGTGAACTCATGGCGTCTCTCTCGGGTCTCTCCGGGGGATGTCGGCGTCGCCCGCTGGACGGGTGTCCGCTGCGGCAGCCCCGGTGGTGGACATCGGGGCCATGGACCGCATGTCGTCGGCGGGGATGACCAGGCTCTCGCCGTACTCCTTGCGTCCGACCTTGAGCCAGATGTAGACCGGCAGACCCAGAAGAATGCAGAACAGGCCGTAGTAGACGGCCTGGTAGCCGCTGCCGGCCAGGGACCAGAACGAGAACGCCAGGGCGACGCCGGACACCCCGCAGTCCCGGGCCAGGTGCGGCCAGTCGGTCGCCCGGCCCCGGGTCAGCAGCCAGTACAGCTGCGCGCCGGCACTGAACAGGTACGGGATCACGACGGTGACCACGGACAGCAGCACCAGGGTGGTGAAGACCCGCTGGAACTGGGTGTAGCTGACAGCGGTCAGTACCGAGGCGAGCAGGGTCGAGCTGACGATGCCGAACACCGGGATGCCCCGGCGGGTGCGGGCGAACACCGAGGGGAAGAGCTTGTCCTTGGCGGCGGCCATCGGCATCTCGCCCACGATCAGGGTCCAGCCGATGAGCGCGCCCAGACCGGAGACGATCGCGGCGATCGCCACCGCCTGTCCGGCCCAGTGGCCGCCGAAGATGGCGTTCGCGGAGTCGGTGAACGGTGCGGTCGACTTCTGCAGGGTGGCGTTGGAGACGGTGCCGAAGACGGTCAGGGTGCCCAGGATGTAGACGACCGCGCAGCCGATCGTGCCCAGTACCGTGGCCCGGCCGACGTTGCGTTTCGGGTTGCGGACCCGCCCGGCGGCGACCGAGGCGGTCTCGATGCCGATGTAGCTGAACAGTGCGATCGCTGCGGCGGCCGAGATCGCCGACCCCATGGAGGTGCCGCTGGCGTTGAAGGCACCGAAGTTGGCCGACTTGATGAACAGCAGGCCGACCGTGGCCATGAACAGCAGCGGGATGAACTTCAGCACGGTGGTGATGATCTGGGTGACCGCCATGTTCCGCACCCCGGACAGGTTGATGACCGCCGGGAGCCACAGTCCCACCATGGCGATCACGATCGACCAGAGCTTGGCGTGGCCGGTGTTCCAGAACACCTCGACATAGCCGACCCAGGCCACCACGATGGCCGCGTTGCCCGCCCACGCGGTGATCCAGTACGACCAGGCGTTGAGGAATCCGCCGAAGTCACCGAAGGCGTCCCGGGCGTAGACATAGGGGCCTCCCGAGCCGGGAACCCGCTTGGACAGCGCCCCGAAGGTGAACGCCAGCGCCAGCGCGCCGATGGTGACCAGGATGAACGCCACAAGGCTGATCGGCCCGTACGGGGCCAGCGCGGTCGGCAGCGCGAACACCCCGGTTCCGATCACCGAGCCGATCACCAGCGCGGTGGCCGTCGGCAACCCGAACATGCCCTTCTTCCCGGCCTTGCCAGGTTCTTCAGGTCGGCTGGCCGCAGGCGGCGGACCTGCTTCCACAGGCGCGCCCGGGTCGTCATTTCGAGCGGTGGTGCTCACGGGAGTGCTCCTCGCATCCGATCAACGTCAGCGTCTACCGGCTGGGGGCAGCTGCAGTGAGCGCCCCAGTACGACTGTGCCTAGAGATTTTTGACGAGGGGTCCGCCGTTGACGGGGATGACCGGGGCTTCTTCGTTCGTCCCTTTGTGGAGTGAGGGCGCGCTGATGGTGGGCGCGGATGCCTTCCCAGGTGTCGGGATGGTGGTGGTGAGGGGGGTGGCGGCGGCTGCTTCGCGGGCGAGGAAGGAGCCTAGTTCGCCGATGGTGCTCATCAGGGGCGCGGGGAACACGACGGTGGTGTTCTTGTCCACACCGATCTCCACCAGGCTCTGCAGGTTGCGCAGTTGGAGTGCGAGGGGGTGGGCCATCATGGTGTCCGAGGCGTCGCCCAGAGCGGCGGCGGCCAGAGACTCTCCCTCGGCGTTGATGATCTTTGCCCTCTTCTCCCGCTCGGCCTCGGCCTGACGGGCCATCGCCCGCTTCATGCTGTCGGGGAGTTGGATGTCCTTGAGCTCGACCAGGGTCACCTGCACGCCCCACTCGACCGTCGACACATCCAGGATCTCGCGGATGTCCTGGTTGATGGTGTCCGTCTCGGACAGCGTCTCGTCCAGCGTGTGCTGACCGACGACCTTGCGCAGCGTGGTCTGGGCGATCTGGTCGATCGCGGCATGGACGTTCTCGATCGCGACGACGGACTTCACTGCATCCATGATCCGGAAGTACGCCACGGCGGAGACGTCCACGCTGACGTTGTCGCGGGTGATGATGCCCTGCGACTGGATCGGCATGGTGACGATCCGCAAGGACACGCGGTGGAGCACGTCGACAAACGGGACGATCACCCGCAGTCCCGGCTCCCGCGCGCCAAGGACCCGCCCCAGCCGGAAGAGCACCCCCCGCTCGTACTGCCGTACCACCTTCAGTGACATCGCCGACGCGATCAGGAGGACCGCGAGAACGACGATAACGATGACGATCAGGACTGCCATGATGTGCCTCGGTCCGGCTTGCGGGCGCAGTGGGCACCGGCGCCGATCGCCACGGACCGTGGTGCTGCCCTGGTAGTGGATCCGTGCCGCCTCTGCGCGGATGCCCGACGGTGGCCGGCACTCCGTGGCAGAGCGATCACGGACGATGTCCTGGCGGCCGCGTCCAAGGAGGTGCTTGGTCCGGAAAATGGCATGGCCGACCCTTCAGACGGTCACAGGGAGATTCCCTGAGTTCCGCGGGGTCCGGGCGAAACGGAACGCGGGCGCAACGCCCGGAGGCTTCCGAGCGGCATACCCAACGCCGTGGTCCCAGTCAACGCCCGGGCCGGATGCCTGTCAATGCGACCGCACCGCCGCAGCCTCCAGGACGCTGACTCCCATGTCACGTGGTGGGTTCGATCCACTACGGCGTGGCGCAGCCTGGCTCTGGTTTCGAGCGGGGTGAGGTACCCGAACTCGGGGTGCTTGCGGAGCCTGGTCCCCGTCGGCACCGCCCCGCTCCAACTGCGCGCCACCCCGAACGGCAGGGAACTGTTCGTCGCCAACCAGGGCGACGGCACCGTCTCGGTCGTCAACCCCGGCACAGACAACGTCACCGCCACCATCCCGGTCGGCGCCAACCCCTACGACACCGACACCACACTCCCCACAATCACCCCGTAACCCCGCCACGGCGGGGCGGCACCGCGCACGAAACCATGATCCACCGATAGTCGGCCGATCCCCACGCGACCACCCTGCCGCACATCAACGCGACCGACCGTGAGGCTGGGCCCCGTTGTCCACGGGCAGCTGGACAAACCCGTTTCGTGGACAGCATGTCGTCCCCTAGGGAATGGTCTGACGGCATGACAAACCACGGGCTCTCGGAAGCTGGAGACAACCGGTTACAGCGGCTTTCTCACGAACACGAAGCAGTCGAGTCTGTCCTTGGGGCGGCATGGAACGCCCAGGCTGTGGACGCTATCGTGCGCATGCCGTGAAGGACCAGCAGCCCGGTGGGGCCGTCCAGCCGGTCATCGTGGTGGGCGCGGGTCCGGTCGGCGCCACTGCCGCCCTGCTGCTGGCGGACGCCGGGTTCCCCGCCACCCTGCTGGAGCGCCACCTGCGGCCGCACCCGCTGCCGCGAGCAGGGCACCTGGACGACGAGGTGGCCCGGACCCTGCATCAGGTCGGCGTCAGCGAGGGCTTCCTGGCTCGGTCGCGGCCGGGCAGTGGGCTGCGTCTGCTCGATGCCCGCCACCGGGTGATGGCCGAGTTCCGCCGCGACCTGCGGCCCGGGGTGAACGGCTTCCCGCAGGCCAACATGTTCCACCAGCCCGACCTGGACGCGCTCCTGCTCGCCCGGGTCGGGCGGCATCCGCTGATCAGCTTCTTCCGCGGAGCCGCGGTCTTCGGCCCCGATACCGCGCCCGGGCCCCTGACCGCTGCCTGCGTCCAGGTGGCGGCTCCGCTGCCGGGCGCGCAGGTGCGCAGGTGCGCACCTTCACCGGATGCCTGGTCCTTGGCTGCGACGGAGCGGACAGCACGATCCGGGACCTGGCCCAGATCACCATGGAGGACCCGGGGTTCACCGAGCGCTGGCTGGTCGTCGATGTCCGGGCCCCTGGCGGCCTCGACTGCTGGGACGGCGAGGAACAGGTGGGCGACCCCGTCCTGGGGCTGCTGCAGGCAGAAGTCGACGCCCATTCCCGGTACGACCGACGGGGCCTGCAGCTGGGACCGGTCCGCCATGAGGGACGCCTCCCTGCGCGGTGGCCGTCGTCCCCGCTCGAGCGGAGTGAAGCACACCGGCCTCTCCAGGCAACGCGCATGAGCACAACTCCGGCCGCCGCCGACCGGGTCGGAAAACCTGTGCAGATTGGGCCGATCGGCCCTGGACCTTGGTCCCCTGGCAGGTCAGGATTCAAGGGGTTCCGCCACAGCGGACCAGGCCAGGGACAAGGGGAGTCGTGTCATGTCGGACAGCGCAGCCGGTACCAAGCCGCCGGTGAGGGTCTTTCTCCTGGATGACCACGAGGTGGTGCGGCGCGGGGTGCACGACCTGCTCGACGCCGAGCCCGACCTGGAGGTCATCGGGGAGGCCGGCACGGTCGAGCAGGCCCTGATCCGGGTGCCCGCGCTGCGCCCGGACGTGGCGGTACTGGACGTGCGGCTGCCGGACGGCGACGGCGTCAGCGCCTGCCGTGAGCTGCGTTCACGTGTACCTGGACTGGCGTGTCTGATGCTGACCTCGTTCGACGACGAGGAGGCCCTGCTCGACGCGATCATGGCAGGTGCGTCCGGCTACGTCCTCAAGCAGATCAGCGGCACAGACCTGGTCACCGCTGTACGCACGGTGGCCGGCGGCCAGTCGATGCTGGACGCCGGTGCCACAACCCGACTGATGGCCCGGATACGCGGGGAGAGCACGCACGACGAGCAGCCGAAGGCCCTGGAGGCGCTGACGGAGCGCGAGCGCGAGATCCTGGCGCTGATCGGTGAGGGGCTGACCAACCGGGAGATCGGCCAGCGGCTCTTCCTGGCGGAGAAGACGGTGAAGAACCACATCTCGCGGCTCCTGGCCAAGCTGGGTGTGGAGCGCCGGGTCCAGGCCGCGGTCATCGCAACCCAGGCAGCGGACGAGCATGCGGCCGATGCACGCGGCGCGCACGGCTCCGGCCGCACACGGCTCTGACAGGATCCGCACCGTGCGCACCGCCTGATGGCCCCACAGGCCCTGCGCCCGGGGACCATCGGCCCTCGCCCCCGTCCGGTGCTTCGGGGCAGGATCGACGTATGAAGGCGGACAGCGAGTTCCTCGACACCCAGCAGTGCCTGCAGCTGATGGCGGGCATGACGGTGGGCCGCGTCGTCTACACCCTGGACGCCATGCCCGCTGTCCTGCCGGTTCGCTTCCGGATCGACCCGGACGGCTCAGTGGTGCTGGACGAGGGCGCGGCCTCCGACCTTGTGCAGGCCGTGGACGGAGCGGTGATCGCCTTCGAAACCGGTGAGGTCGACGGTGCCGACGGCAGCGGCTGGAGCGTCACCGTCCTGGGCCGGGCCAGCGTGGCATCCGCCCCGGCGGCCGGCACCGGCCACGTCGCCGATGCCGACCAGGTCCTGATCCGGCTCCACCCTGAAGTAGTGACCGGCCGACGACTGGCCTCTCCCGCCACCGCGCCTCTCCCCTGACCTCCGCTTCCACTGGACTGCTACGGCCTGCCCAGGGGCGCGCGCCACACGAGCCGGGCTCCGCCGTCCACCGGGGCCTGCACCTCGAAGGTGCCGCCGAGTTCCTGCGCCCGCCGGTCCAGATTGGCCAGTCCGCTGCGCCGCCCGCCCTCGGGGACGCCGACGCCGTCGTCGGCCACGGTCAGCACGACCTCCTTCGCGGTCGCCTGCAGCGTGATCTCGACACGGGTGGCCTGTGCGTGCCGCGCGGCGTTGCTCAGCGCCTCGCCCAGGACCGCCATCACATGCTCGGCGACGCTCTGGGGAACGTCGGTGTCGAGTAGGCCCTCCATGCTCAGCCGGGGCGCGAACCCCAACGCTGCCTGCGCCTGGCCCACCGCGCGGGCGACCCGGGTCCGCAGGCTCTGCACGTCGTCGTTCTCCCGTGCCTGCAACCCGAAGATCGTCGACCGGATGATCTTGATGGTCTCGTCCAGGTCGCCCACCGCCCGCATGACACGCTCCGAGGCACCGGAGTTGTCGATCAGGCGGGCCGCTCCCTGCAGGGTCATGCCGGTGGCGAACAGCCGCTGGATGGCCAGGTCGTGCAAGTCCCGGGCAATCCGGTCACGGTCCTCGAACAAGGCGAGCTGCTCAACGTCGCGGCGGCGTTCGGCGAGTTCCAGAGCCAGGGCTGCCTGGTCGGCGAAGCCGAGCAGGGGGTCGATCTCCTCGGCGGTGAAGCCGGGCTGCCCGGCGGTGCGGGCCAGCAGCAGCACCCCGCGCACCTGAGTGTCGGCACTGCCCAGCGGCACCGCGACCGCCGGACCGGTGCCCCGAGTACGGTGGGCCCCGGCGGGGAACCGCGGGTCCTCGGCCAGGCTGTCACTGGTGACCTGCGCGCCGGCCTGGTAGGCCGCTCCCGAGAGGGTCCCGCTTGCGGGGACCGTGAGTCCCAGCCGGGCCTCGGCGTCACCACCTAGGGCCAGTTCCAGGATCAGGTCGCCGGTGTCGGCCATGGGCACGCACACGTCGGCGAGCTCGGATCCGGTGATCTCCCGAGCCCGATCGGCGATGAGTTCCACGACCTCCAGGCGGGGACTGCCCGAGAGCAGGCTGCGGGTGATCTCCGCGCTGGCGCGCAGCCAGCGCTGCTGACGCTGAGCCCCCTCGTACAGGCGGGCGTTGTCGATCGCCACCCCGGCGGCCACCGCCAGGGTGGAGATCACTGCCTCGTCGTCGGCGTCGAAGTCCTGGCCACCGCGCTTGTCGGTCAGGTAGAGGTTCCCGAACACCTGCCCGCGCACATGTACGGGGACGCCGAGGAAGGTGTGCATGGGCGGGTGGTTCGCCGGGAACCCGAAGGAGGCCTCGTGAGCGGACAGCTCGGTGAGCCGCAGCGGCTCCGGGTGGCGGATCAGCTCGCCCAGGATGCCCTGCCCCGAGGGCAGCGGCCCGATCTCGGCGACCTGCTCGGGCGCCAGGCCCACGGTCAGGAACTGCGACAGGCTCTCCCCGTCCGGGCCGATCACCCCAAGCGCCGCGTAGCGGGCGTCCACGAGGACGGCAGCGGCCTCCACGATCCGGCGCAGCGCGTGCGCCAGGTCCAGCTCGCGCCCCACCGACAGGACGGCCTCCAGCAGGCTGTGCACCCGGTCACGGGTGCCGCGGGCCGCATCGATCCGCGCCTGCAACTCCCCCAGCAGTTCGTCCAGCCGCAGCTGCGGCAGCTGCGGCGTGGTCTCATCGCCGGCCACGGCGTCCTCCTCCAACATGTGTACTACCGGCTCATGGAGCTGTCGTGGTTCACGGTAGCGGGCACCGGTGTCCGCCCGTAACCAGTGCGTGCCACAGCGTGGGTGCCCCCTCCGTCCCGGTCGGCCACCTGCCGCACACCCTGGTAGGTCCGCAGACAGGCCCTGGACAGGGATCTGCCTGTCGACTGCGCTCACGGAACGTGATCACGTAGTCGGGGCAGGGCCGGTCGGCGGCTGGGGCGGGACGGGCGGCCCAAGGCACAGCCGGAGCGTGAGGACGACAGTGGAGGTACTGCGACCAGCCGAAAGCCTATGCCGGGATCTGGTCGCCCATCGCTCCGTTCCGGAAGGACTTCTGATGATGCGACACCGAATGGTGGGGGAGCTGATGACGACCGCCGTCGTGCACGTGCAGCCCGACACCTCATTCAAGGAGATCGCCCGGCTCCTGGCGGAGCACGACATCACCTCCGTGCCGGTACTGGACGGCCAGGACCGGCCTCTGGGCGTGGTCTCCGAGGCCGATCTGCTCCGGCACGAGGCCGCGGTGGAGGACCCGGCCGGGCTGCTGCCCCCGCCGGTCCTGTCGGACCGCGAGGTTGCCCGGAGCCGGGCCACCACCGCCCAGGGGCTGATGAGCAGCCCGGCGGTATGTGCCCGGCCTGAGTGGACGGTGGTGGAGGCCGCCCGGCTGATGGACCAGCACAGCTTCAAGCGCCTGGTCGTCATCGACGAGGCCGGACGGCTGATCGGCATCGTGAGCCGCAGCGACCTGCTGCGGGTCTTCCTGCGGCACGATCCCGCGATCCGCGAGGAGATCCGCCACGACGTGATCGTCAAGCTCCTGGGCCTGTCCGTGGACGAGGTCGACGTCCGTGTGAGCGAGGGACAGGTAACGCTCACCGGAACACTTGAGCGCCACAGCGTGGCCGCTGCCCTGACCGGCCTGTGCCGCGGGGTCGACGGCGTGGTCTCGGTGACCGAGGAGCTCGGCTACCGCATTGACGACGCTCTGGCCGCCGGCGCGTCAACGGGACATGCGGAGCAGCCCTGAAGCGGGGTCCGGGACACGCAGGAGTGGGGCGGGGGGGGGCCCGCGGCCGGGCCACACCAGCGGGGGCCCCCCCGGGAGCCCCCCGGGGAGGGGGGGGGGGGGTGGGGCGGGGGGTGTGGCC
>Ga0302314_10001275_pt1 | contig 47178 bp, 42 predicted proteins | sample III_Palsa_N2_3_FD_200533 | JGI IMG/M metagenome (GOLD analysis project Ga0302314, IMG submission 200533) | Peat permafrost microbial communities from Stordalen Mire near Abisko, Sweden - III_Palsa_N2_3 | ecosystem: Environmental > Terrestrial > Soil > Palsa > Peat permafrost | place: Sweden...
CCTGCACCCCCTGCCGCACCCCTGTACCCCTTGCGAAATCCTCAGACGTCCGTGATCCGCAGGCCCGCGTGGGCCTTGTAGCGGCGGTTCACCGAGATCAGGTTGGCGACCAGCGACTCCACCTGGTGGGCGTTGCGCAGCCGCCCGGCGAAGACCCCGCGCATCCCCGGCACCCGATCGGCCAGGGCCTGGACGATGTCCGTGGCGGCCCGCTCCTCCCCGAGCACCAGCACGTCGATCTCCACCTCGTCCACGCTCTGGTCGAGCAGCAGCACCGCCGAGAGGTGGTGGAAGGCCGCCGTGACCCGCGAGTCCGGGAGCAGCGCGGCGGCCTGCTGCGCGGCGCTGCCCTCCTCCGGCTTCAGCGCGTAGGCGCCCTGCTTGTCGAACCCGAGCGGGTTGACGCAGTCCACAACGATCTTTCCGGCGAGCTCGCCGCGCAGCGACGCCAGCAGCTCGGCGTGCCCCTCCCACGGGACCGCCACGATCACGATGTCGCACTCGGCGGCGGTGGCGGCGTTGTCCGCCCCCCGCACACCGTGGCCGAGTTCGGCCGCCTTCTCCTGGGCCCGCTCGGCGCTGCGGGAGCCGATGACCACCTGCTGGCCAGCCCGTGCGAGCCGGTAGGCCAGGCCGCGTCCCTGCGGTCCGGTGCCGCCCAGGACACCGACCGTCAGACCGGAGACGTCCGGCAGGTCGTGGGGACTGCGGGCGGGGGCAGGGGCGGCAGCTGCTTCTGATGCACTCATACGGGAATCCTCGCACCCCCGCCCCTCGCTCATGCGACCGATATCCATTAACCATTTGCCCACCCCGGCGGATCGGGTGAGGATCGTCCAACGTGACCCCGAACGACCCCTCCCCCCGATCCCCCGATCAATCCCCTGATCCCTCCCGCGGCACCGGCCGGATACGCCGGCTCGTGTCGCAGCTCAGCATGGACATCTCCCCCTGGCGTGCCTCCCGCGACTTCCGGCTGCTCTGGAGCTCCGGGGCGATCACCATCTTCGGCAGCTTCCTCACCGTGATCGCGGTCCCGCTGCAGCTCAAGCAGTTGACGGGGTCATCGCTCGCGGTCGGCCTGATCGGTGCCGTCGAGCTCGTGCCGCTCATCGTCTTCGGCCTGTGGGGCGGCGCGCTCGCGGACGCCATGGACCGGCGCAAGCTGGTCCTGTACAGCGAGGTCGCGCAGGGCGCGTGCGCCGCCGTCCTGCTCGGCAACGCCCTGCTGCCCCACCCGGCCGTCTGGCCGCTGTACATCGTCGCCGCGCTGAGCTCGGCCTTCGGCGCGATCCAGCGGCCGTCCCTGGACGCACTCACCCCGCAGATCGTCAGCCACGACCAGCTCACGGCCGCGGCCTCGCTCAACTCGCTGCGCTGGAACGTCGGCGCGATCGCCGGCCCGGCGCTGGCCGGTGTGATCGCCACCACGGCCGGCGTCTCCGCCGCCTACGCGATCGACCTCGCGACGTTCGTCGTCTCCGTGCTGCTGATCCACCGGCTGCGCCCCGTCCCGCCCTCCTCCACCGCGGAGAAGCCGTCCGTCCGCGGCATCGTCGACGGCCTGCGCTACGCCCGCAGCCGCCCCGAGCTGCTCGGCACCTACGCGGTGGACATGGCGGCGATGCTCTTCGCCATGCCGACCACCCTGTTCCCCTTCCTCGCGGACAGGCTGCACGCCGACTGGGCGCTCGGGCTGATGTACGCGGCCTTCGCGGTCGGCGCACTGGTGGTCACCCTGACCAACCGCTGGGCCTCCCGGGTCCACCGGCACGGACGGCTGGTGGTGTGGGCGGCGATGGGCTGGGGCGTCGCCATCGCCGGGGCGGGCCTCAGCACGAACGTCTGGCTCGTCCTGATGTGCCTGGCAGCGGCCGGCGGCGCGGACATGATCAGCGGGCTGTTCCGCTCGACGATGTGGAACAGCACCATCCCCGACGAGCTCCGGGGCCGCCTGGCCGGCGTGGAGCTGCTGAGCTACTCCGTCGGCCCGCAGCTCGGCCAGGTCCGCTCGGGTGGCATGGCCACCCTGGTCGGCGTCCGCAGCTCGATCTGGATCGGCGGCCTCGCCTGCGTGGTCGGCGTAGGCGCGTTGGCGCTGTCGCTCCCCGCCCTGATGCGCTACGACGCCCGCACCAACCCCCACGCCCTGGCCCTCCGAGCCCACCGCAGAGCGGTGACCGGAGCCGAGGCGGCGGCGGGGGCCGGGGCCGTCGCGGTCGGCTAGCTGGGCGCTGGGGACGCACCCGGGCGGGCAACGGCACGCGTCCGTGCCGCGACCTGACCCACCGACTCGCGGCTCCGCCGCACAGCGCCAACAACGAGCAGGAGCAGGGCCAAGGGCGTGCGCGAAGGGCTCCACGCCCGACGTGGCGGGGGCGCGCAGAAACGTTTCTGCACCGCACCACCTTCCCCACCCCCGCCCCAGGCGCGCGGCGAAGCCGCTGTCCCCATGGGGGGGTGCCGTTGCGCGCCTGCTGGCGCAGCCAGACCTGCCCCCGGGTTCAGTGGCTGGTTGCGCGGCGGAGCCAGAGGGCGGCGGTGAGCGATGCGGCGGTGGCGGCGAGGGCTGCGGCGGCGAGGAGGCGGCCCCAGGGGCCGATGGCGGGGGCGGGGAGCAGCGCGGCGGCCAGGACGGCCGCGCTCGAACCGTAGGCGGCCAGCAGGGCGAGCGGACGGTGGATCAGCTGCCGTGCGGGCGGCCCGCCGTCGACGGCGTCCAGGCAGAGCAGGTAGGTGAGCAGCAGGCCGGTGTCGCAGCAGGCGAGCCAGGCAGGGGGTGTGAAGGTTGCGGCGAGGACGACGCACGCCACCGCGAAGGCGGTGTTGCGCTGGCTCAGCAGTCGCCGGTGCCAGCGGAAGTTGCCCGTCACCGGGCGTGCGGCCACGGCCGGGGCGGCGAACCAGGCACCGGCCAGCGCGAGCAGGGGCAGCAGCAGGCGCGCCGGGGAGCCGGCGAACCAGGTGGTGGGGTCGGTGACGGCCAGGGCGAGCACGGTGCCGATGGCGCGGACCGGTCCGTCCATGCCCGTCCCGGCGGCCGGTGCGATCCACAGGGCCGCCGCCTCGGGGGCCGGTCCGCCGGGCGCGGGCGGGGGCTCGGGCAGCGCGGGCGGGGGCGACGCGGGCTGGGGCGGAGGGGGTGCCGGGGTTGTCAACTGACTCTCCCTTGGATGCGGGTTCGCAGCAGGGGGGCGAGGGACAGGTCGAGGGTCTCCCCCTGCCAGGGGACGACCGGGATGCCCTTCTCGACCAGGCTGAAGCGCAGCGCCTCGCGGTCGAGGTGCCACAGCCGCAGGGCGAGCTGATCGACGGCGTCGTGTGCGTCCACGCGCGGGTCGCCGATGGGCACCTCCACCACCACGATGGGGTTGCCCCGCTCCGCGAGACCGCCGAGGACCTCCATCATCCGGGGGTCGGAGAGCGGCGTGACCGCGTACACCAGCGCGCTGTTGGGGATCGCCGGCGGCGGCAGCCGGTTGAGGTCGGGGGCGCTCTGGAAGCGCAGGTCGCGCCGGACGTCGAGGACGGTCTGCACGATGCGGTAGAAGTACGCGTCGCCGCTGCCGGGCTGCAGCCACCTCACCGAGCCGCCGACGCAGACGATGCCGACCCGGTCGTGGCTGCGCAGATACGTACGGACGAGGCCGGCGGCGACCCTCAGCGACTCGTCCAGGCTGGACACCCCGGTGGCGGGGTCCGCGACGTCGGAGAAGGCGTCGAGCAGGACGACGGCGTCGGCGGCGCGTTCGGCGGCGAACTGGTTGATCTGGATGCTGCCCCGGCGGGTGGTCGCGGCCCAGTGGATGCGGCGCTGGCGCTCGCCCCAGACGTGCGGGCGCACTCCGATGACCTCGATCCCCTCGCCGCTCTGCCGGGCGGTGTGCTCGCCGAGGCGGTCGGGCAGCCGGACCGGGATGGGCGTCAGGCTGCCGTCCGCCGGGTGGGGGAAGATCTCGATCTCGCCGAGGTCGGCGCGGACGGTGCTGCGGGCCAGTCCGCCCGCGTCGTAGAGGTCGAGGTCGACCACGCCCAGCGACCAGCGGCCCCAGCGGCGCGCGGTGAAGCCGAGGGTGACGACGGGTCCGGTCACGTCCACGGAGACCAGGTCGGTGCCGGGGCCCGGGGCGACACCGGGGTCGATCCATCCGGCGACGCCGTCGAACGAGGCCCTGACCTGGACCGTGATCACCTCGCCCTCGAAGCAGCGGGTGCTGGGCACCTCGGCGGTGGCCTTGGCGCGGGCGGGCCGCGCGCCCGCCGACGCGGCCAGCACCAGGAGGCAGACCGGGCCTGCGGCCAGGGCGAGCAGCCAGGGCTGCCCGGTGAACACCGCCAGGCCGATGGCGGCCGCGGCGAGGGTGGCCAGGCGCAGTGAGCGCTGCCCCGCCCGCCAGCCGGTCGGCCGGGCGGCGGGGGCCTCGGAGTCGCCGTGGGGGACGCCGTCACCGAGGGCGCGGAGCACCTCGGGTGGCAGCAGCGCGGAAGGCGGCGCAGCGGGTGACGCGACGGGCGGCGTCATGCCGTGCGCGGGGTGGTGCGGGGTGTGGGCACGCTGCCGACCAGTGCCGCGATCACGTCGTCGGCGCTGATCCGGCGCACCCACAGCTCGGGGCGCAGGCTGATGCGGTGCGCGAGCGCGGGCACCGCGATGGCCTTGACGTCCTCGGGGGTGACATAGTCCCGCCCCGCCATGACGGCGCGGGCGCGGGCGAGTTGGACCAGGGCGAGGCCGCCGCGCGGGGAGGCGCCGACCTGGATCTGGGCGTGCTTACGGGTGGCGTCGATCAGCGCCACGATGTAGTCGACCAGGTCGTCGTCGATCTCGACGCGCTCCAGACTGGCGCGCATAGCCAGCACCTCGGCCGCGTCGGTGTGGGGCTTGAGGACGGCCTCGGGCGTCGCCCGGTCCAATCGGCGCCGCAGCATCGCGGCCTCGTCGGCGACCGGCAGGTAGCCCATGCGGACCCGCAGCAGGAAGCGGTCCAGCTGGGCCTCGGGGAGGGTGTAGGTGCCCTCGTACTCGATCGGGTTGTCGGTGGCGATGACCACGAACGGGGACGGCAGCGCACGGGTCACGCCGTCGACGCTGACCTGCGCCTCGGCCATCGCCTCCAGCAGCGCGGCCTGGGTCTTCGGAGGGGTGCGGTTGATCTCGTCGGCCAGGAGCAGGTGGGTGAAGACCGGGCCCGGACGGAACACCATCTCGCCGCTGCGCTGGTCGTAGATCGGCGCACCGGACACGTCGGAGGGCAGCAGGTCCGGGGTGAACTGGATGCGGCTGAAGTCCAGGCCGAGGACGGTGGCGAAGGAGCGCGCCAGCAGGGTCTTGCCGAGGCCGGGCAGGTCCTCGATGAGGACGTGGCCGCCGGCCAGGATGCCGAGCATGACCAGCTCCAGGGCCGCGCGCTTGCCGACCACCGCCCGCTCGACCTCGTCGAGGACGGCATGGGCGCGCTCGCCCGCCTGCTGGGGCGTCAGGACGGGGCTGTCCTGCTGGCTCACGGTGGACACGGTGCTCCTCTGCGGATGCGGATCTACGGACACGGGAAGGCGGGTCACAGCTGTTCCAGGCGCTCGACCAGCGCGGTGAGCAGCGGGTCGGGGACGGGGCGCCGGTCCTCGGGTCTGCGCACGTCGCCGGCCTTCACCGCGGCCCGGCCGAGGGGGTCCGCGGTGAGCCGGGACCGGGACGGGTCGATCCAGGGCCACAGCTCGGCGCCCACGAGCGCGGCGGCCCTGTCCGGCTGGCCGTGCAGGGACACGCCGTGCCGTTCGGCGAGGCGCACCGCGTAGAGGCGCTGCAGCAGCGGGCAGAGGTGGAGTTCGTAGCCGGTGAGCGACTCGCGGGCGTCCTCGATGGCGGCGTCCCAGTAGCGCAGTGTGGGCTCGCGGCTGCCGACCAGGCGGACCTTGCGGCGGTAGTCGCTGTCCACGGCGTCGGCGCCGCTGATGTAGCGGGCGGCGACCAGGGCCAGGGCGGCGATGACGACGGCGCCGGTGGCAGCGGCGGGCAGGCCGCCGACCAGGCCGAGCATCAGCTCGGCCGCGGCCGCGGCGCAGCCTGCGACGATCAGGGCCTCGCGGACGACGCCCATGATCGGGGACCGGCGGGGGTTCACGGTGCGACCGCCTCCTGTTCGTCCGGCCTGACTGGCTCGCCTTCGGCGGCCCAGGCGTCGGCCTCGGCCTCGGCTCGGGCCCGGCTCCTCGCCAGGTGGGCGCTGATCTCCTCGAGCGCGGCGCGGGCCCGGTCCAACTGCGTCGGGCCCATGGGGTGGTGGGAGAAGCGGGCCTCGCGGAAGAGCTCGGCGAGGGCGTCCGGCGCAGGGCCCTCCAGCAGGCCGGCGGCAGAGGCGCGTCCCAGCAGGTCGGAGGGGCTGTCGGCGGCATTCCGGCCGAGGCCGTTGGCCGCCAGCGAGGCCTCCATCGCGGCGTAGCAGGCGATCACCGCGGCACGGGTGTCCTCGCCCTGGAGGGCCAGGCGCCCGGCGCTGATGGCGTCGGCGAGCCGTTCCTCGTCCTGCTTCGGGTCCGGGGCGGGCGCCACGACGAAGGCGGTCCGCGCCCGGCGCCGCAGCCAGCGGACGACCACGACCACGACGGCCACGGTCAGGACCGCGAGCAGCACCAGCACCCCGATCTCCAGCAGCTGCAGCAGGTCGAAGCCGCCCTTGGGCACCGTCCGCACCGGTGCGGCGGTCGCGGAGACCGTGTTCGGGGGCGGTGTGGGGATGGGCCTGGGGCTGGTGGTCACGATCGGCTGCGGCGGCGGCCGGTTCGTCGCGCCGTCACCGCTGATGAACAGCCCGATGACCGTGCCCGCCATCAGGGTCAGGATCCCGGCGAAGACCGCCGCCGTGATCCGCTCCTCGCGCACGGTCATCCGGGGGCGCTCCTGCTGGCCCGCCCGGTACTTCGCCGCGCAGACCCCGCCCGCGACGGCGGCGAGCAGCGCGAAGCCCGTCCAGTAGCCGCTCATCGGGCCCGCGTCGTAGAGCGGCGCACCGCCGGTGCCGTGCAGGCACAGGGCTGCGACGACGAGGCCGAGGGCTGCGACGAGGCCGAGCAGCGGTAGCGCGCTCCGCGGTCGGTCCGGTATCGGCTCCCGGTCGTCGCCTGTCTCGTCCGTCACGCTTCGCGCCCCCGTGCCCCGTACCCGTACTCGTGCCCTTACCCGTGCCTGGTGCGCGCACTCGTGCCCGCGATCCCCATGCCTGCTCGAACACGTCCGTGTACGAGTCGGCTCCGTGGGCCACCCTGGCACGCCCGGCACCTCCGCGCCAAGGGCTTGCGCGGGTTGGGGGGGTACGTCACGGTGCCGACGCCCGTGCTCAGGACCGCTACTGCCAGTGGGGGTCCTCGTCCCAGGACTTGTTGCGCTCACGGGCGATCTCCAGCGCGCGCGAGGCCTCGGCCTCGGTCGCGTACGGGCCGAGGCGGTTCTTCGAGCCGCAGATGATGCCCTGCTCCGCCGTCTTGTGCTTCAGGCAGTAGAACCACTGCTGGTCGCTCTCGTCGTGCCCGCTGTCCACCATGACGCCACCATCTCCCTCGGTTGGTTCCAGGATGCTGCCCCGGTCCGCGCCGCGCACGCCCCCACCGCCGCGCATCCGGTCGATCGTTAGACTGGCAGCCATGGCTCCCCTCGTTCCCGGCACCCTCACCCCCACCCGCAGCGTCCCGGCGCACATCCCCCGCCCCGAGTACGTCGGCCGCAAGGCCCCTCAGCCCTACACCGGGCCCGAGGTGCAGACGGCGGAGACCATCGAGAAGATGCGGATCGCCGGCCGGATCGCCGCCCGTGCCATGGAGGCGGCCGCCGCCGCGATCGCGCCCGGTGTGACCACGGACGAGCTGGACCGGATCGCCCACGCGTACATGTGCGACCACGACGCCTATCCGTCGGACCTCGGCTACCGCGGGTTCCCCAAGTCCATCTGCACCTCCGTCAACGAGGTGATCTGCCACGGCATCCCGGACTCCACGGTGCTGCAGGACGGCGACATCGTGAACCTGGACGTCACCGCGTTCATCCACGGCGTGCACGGGGACCTCAACGCCACCTTCCTCGTCGGCGACGTGGACGAGGAGTCGAAGCTGCTGGTGGAGCGGACTCTGGAGGCGACCAGGCGCGGCATCGCGGCGGTCAGGCCCGGTCGGCAGATCAATGTCATCGGACGCGTCATCGAGTCCTACGCCAAGCGCTTCGGCTACGGCGTGGTGCGCGATTTCACCGGCCACGGCATCAACACCTCGTTCCACTCCGGACTGATCGTGCCCCACTACGACAGCCCGCACGCCACCACGGTGATCCGCCCCGGCATGACCTTCACCATCGAGCCGATGCTGACGCTGGGCACCTACCAGCACGACATGTGGGCGGACGGCTGGACGGTCGTCACCAAGGACCGCAAGCGCACCGCGCAGTTCGAGCACACACTGCTGGTGACCGACAACGGGACCGAGATCCTCACCCTGCCGTGAGCCGGGGCCGGTGGTGACGGTCGGCCGGTGGGGGCGGTCGGCCGCGGCCCGGAACCGCGCGGACCGGTGAGGCGTCCTCACATAGCGGCGCACCGGGGTCGGGATGCCCTGCGATGTCTGGGAATAGGCAGAAGTGCGACCAGGCATAATTGTGCCCATATGTCTCCGGTCATGTGGCCGAAGCAGTATGGGGCAGGAAGCAGGGGGCATCGGCTGTGAGGACTGTCAGCACGACGGCGGGGGGTTCCGCCACGACGGACGGGTTCTGTGAACTGCTGAGCCGGTTTCGGGCACTGGCCGGTATGACGCAGGAAGAACTGGCCCACGACGCAGGGATCAGCCTGCGCGCGGTGGGCGACATGGAACGCGGCCGGACCCGCGGGCCGCAGCGGCACACCGTGCAGTCCCTCGCCCGGGCGCTGCGCCTGGCCCCGGCGGAGGCCGCCGCGCTGGAGCAGGCCGCACAGGCGGGACGCCCGCGTCGCGGATCGTCCGCCCCGACCCGGGCGGTCAGGGGCAGCCTCGCCCCGAAGCGGTCGGTGACGCCGGTCCGGTCCGGCACCGCGGTCCGGTCGGCGCTGACGCTCCCCCGTGACATCGCCGACTTCACCGCCCGCGAGGACGCCCTGGCCCTGCTCCACGACCTGGTCCGGGACGAGGAGCCGACGCACCCCCGCATCGCCCTGGTCTGCGGGCACCCCGGGCTGGGCAAGACGGCGTTCGCGCTGCACGCCGCCCATGCCCTGGCCCACCTCTTCCCCGACGGCCAGCTCTCCCTCGACCTGATGGGCATGTCCCCGACCCCGCTGGCCCCTCGGGAGGCCCTGGCCCAGCTGCTGCGCGCCCTCGGCGTCCCGGACAGCGCGGTGCCCGCCGACACCCAGGAACGCGCGGCCCGCTACCGCTCCCTGGTCAGGGAGCAGCGCCTGGTGCTGGTCCTGGACAACGCCGCCGACGAAGCCCAGATCCGTCCGCTGCTGCCCGGCTCGGGCCCCGCGCTGACCATCGTCACCAGCCGCCAGACCCTCCCCGGCCTCGAATCCGTGGACCGCCTCCCGCTGGGCGTCCTCACCGGTGCCGAGGCGGCCGCCCTCCTCGCCCGCATCGTCGGCCCCGAGCGCACCGCCGCCGAACCCGACGCCACCGCCGAGCTCGCCCTGCTGTGCGGCCATCTGCCGCTGGCCCTGCGGATCGCCGGGCAGCGGCTTGCCGCCCGTCCCCGGCAGCGCATCGGGCAGCTCGTCCGGCAGCTCACCGCCGAGGAGGGCCGACTCGATCTGCTGGAGGCCGGTGACCTGCGCATACGCGCGGCCTTCGCCCTCTCCCACCGCCAGCTCCCCCCGCGCGCCCAGCTGGTGCTGCGCCGCTGCTCCCTGACCGCCGGTCCCGATTTCACCGCCGACACCGTCGCCGCATACACCGGCCTCCCCGTCCGGCAGGTGGAGCGCCAGTTGGAGGAGCTGACCGACTCCGGGCTGCTGCAACCCGCCTCCGCCGCCGAGCGCTACCGCCTGCACGACCTGCTCCGGCTCTTCTGCGGTGAGCAGCTCGCCGCAGAGGACAGCCCGACAGCCGTCGACCTCGCCCGCGCCCGGGCGAGCACCTGGCTGCTGCGCCGCACCATCGCCGCAGGCCTGCTCTTCGGCCCCGAGCGCGGCGAGGGCGACGAAGGAGGCGAGGGAGACGAAGGTGGCGCCACCGGGAGCGGGAGCCAGGATCCTGATCCGGACACCGCCCCCGCCACCCTCGCCGATGCCCGGCGCTGGCTGGAGGACGAGCACCCCGAATGGCTTGCCGCCCTGCGGCACGCCCACACCACCGGCCGCCACCGGCTCGTCGTCGACACCGCCGAAGCCATGCACTGGTTCTCCGACACCCTGGTGCACTGGGACGTGTGGGCCGAGGTCTTCCGGCTGTCCGTCGGCTCCGCCCGCGCGATCGGCGACCGGCTCGCCGAGACCGTGCACCTGAACTACCTGGCCTGGACCCATCTGACCTGCCTGCACCAGTACCAGCAGGGGCTCACCTTCGCCGACGAGGCCCTGGAGCTGGCCCGCTCGGTCCACGACACCGTGCAGGAGGCCTGGGCGCTGACGTACCGGGGCTCCGCGCTGCGCCGGCTGCTGCGCCACCAGGAGGCGATCGGGGCCTACCGGCAGGCCTCCGCCTCCTTCGCCACCCTCGGCACCCCGACCGGACAGGTGGGGCGACTGGTCGCCGACCGGTTCGCCGGGGCCTGCCTGCGCGAGTCCGGCCTGGTGCAGGAGGCGCTGACCACCCATCAGCGGACCCAGGCCGACACCTTGCGCGGCTCCGTACCGCCGCTGTCGTACGCCACCCAGCTCATGGCGGGGTTCATCACCCACGAAGTGGGCCTCGACCAGGCGGCGCTGGGCCACTGGCAGGAGGCCGAGCACTCCTACCGGCAGGCGCTGACCCACTTCGAAGCAGCCGGCAGGGCCGACAGCAGCAGCCAGACCCTTGCCGAGCTGGGCACGGCGCTGGTCGAACTGGGCCGCGCCGACGAGGCCCGGGCGGTCCTGGGAGAGGTTCTGGCCGGCAGCAGCGACAAGGACACCCTGCTGCGCGTCACCGAGCAGCTCGACGCCCTCGAACGCCCCCGACAGGAACCGGTGACCCCGCGCTGACCTGCTCCGGGATCCGGCAGAACTACGGCGACGTCAATTCTGCCGGATCAACTGCCTGGTACGCGGCAGATACGCAATGATCCACTGGTGAGGCGCGAGTCGCAGAGCGCTCACGCCCACGCATCCATCATGAGTTCGTCCCCGACCCCCGGCCCGCCTGACGGCTGCCCGGCCGCGGTCCGGGACGCAAAAGCAAGGAACTGACAGTGACGCATGGCCTTCGGAGGCGCCTCGCCTCCACCGCGATCGTTGCCGGGCTCGTCTGCGCTGCCGCGCCGGCGATCTCCTCCCCCGCGTTCGCAGCCCAGCCGGCCGCGGCCCACAGCTCGACCGTCACCGCCAAGGACGGCCTCGGCCCGATCGACACGGACGTCCTGACCCGTGCGATCGAGGTCCAGTTCGCGAACACGCACTGGAACTGGACGGCCTGGAACGACAGCACGCCCGTCGCGTTCGGCGACTCCCAGCCCAACTACCAGTGCGCGGAGTTCGTCGCCCGGGCGCTGGCCGCGGCCGGGCTGATCCCGGGTCTCAGCCCCGACGCCCCGCAGAGCGACTACTTCGACTACACCGCGCCCAACGGCAAGGTGTACGACCTGCTGCTGATCTCCGACCTGCCGCAGTACAACAACCTCTACGCCTACCTGATGGACAGCGGCATCGGCAAGGACGTCGGCGACCAGCCCGGCGAGGCGCAGCCCGGCGACATCGTGGTCACCTACCTCGGCCCGAACGGCACCCCCAGCCACACCGGTCTGGTGGCGCAGGCTCCGACCGCGACCTCCGAGGCCACGGTGGACGCCCACAACAACGCCCGCCTGGACTACGGGTACAGCTACTACGCGCCCTCGCACCTGGTCCAGCTGGTCCCCAACGCCCTGTTGGAGGTCCTGAAGTGGACCGTCACCGAGGAGGCCCAGCACCTGCTGCAGCCGTCGGCGACCACGCCGCACCAGCTGTTCCGGGCCCCGGTCGCGGCCAACCCGGTCGACCCGGCCGGTCCGCAGGTCTGATCCCCGGGGCCGGCCGCCCCGCCCGGGGCGGCCGGCCCCGTGGTCGGCCCTCGGGCCGGACCACCGGCCGGTGGGGTGGTGCTGCTGCTAGCCGATGAACCAGTGCTCGCCGACGGCGACGGCGCCCACCTCGGTGCAGGCGTCCGCGAGGACGTCCAGGACCCGCAGCGGGTCGGGCAGGGGCTGCTCGGGACCGCGCACCCAGGTCACCGCGGAGTCGTCGGTCAGCCGGGACGGCGGCAGCAGGACGTAGCTGCCCCGGGTGTGCCAGCGGATCCCGGGGTGCTCCGCCAGGTCCTCGGGATGGGTGTCGAGCTCGGAGGTCCACCACTCGTCCTCGTCCAGAGTGGAACGGGTCGTGGTGAAGAAGAGGAAACGATCCTCCCCGACGGCGGCGACCGGTCCGACCGCGACGCCGAGGTCGTCCATGCGCTCCAGTGCGAGTCTGCCCGCCTCGGCGGGCACATCCAGGACGTCGTGCGCGCGTCCGGTGGCGGTGACGGCGTTGGCCTGCGGGTCCCGGGCCAGCCAGCGGGTGACCTGGTCCGTGTCGACGGTGGCCATCGACTGCCAGGCGAAGGAGAGCGGGTGCTGCGCCGGGGCCGGACAGCCCATGCGGTCGCAGGAACATCGGTAGTCGACGGGGTGGGCGGCCGGGACCACCGGGAAGCCCGCACGGGTCGAGGCCAGCAGCGCCTCCAGCCGCGAGGCATGCCACTCCGCGTCGACCGTGGTGACCGCTTCGGCGTCCGCTCCGGACCACCTGCGCCACCAGTTGCTCAGCCTGCTCGCGGGTTGCATCGAGCCCCTCTCGCCTCTGTACGCAACCCCGGGGTTACCGGAGAGCGTACAGAGCAGGATACGGGTGTGCGGGAAGCAAGATGTGCGCGGGTCCGGGAAGTTCGACATCTGTCCGCATGCGACAGTCCTGGACCGACTCCGCTCCGGGTCCGTGCGAGGCTACCGACCGGTGACCGTCAGCTACTGACCATTTGTGTCAGCTGACCGGTCGAGGGGACCTGGTCGGTGACATTGAGGCCGTTCGCGGCACCGGCCTTCTTCACTCCGTCGACCACACCCTGGACCTGGTTGAAGTCCGCGTCGGTGGCATTGCCGCCCTTGATCTTGCTGGGCAGGTTCTTGATGCTCTCGATACCGGCCGACAGCGCGGACGTGGCCTTGGAGAGCGTCGGGTCGCCCTGGGCGTCGACCAGCGCGGCCTTCAGCCGGTTGTAGACAAAGGCCCCGGCCAGGGCGCCCTTGATGAGGGCGGTGGTCCTGCCCTTGGCGCCCTTCGTGAAGGTCCCGGCCTTGAACGGCTTGTAGAGCCACTGGTAGGAGGCCCCGGCCGCGAGGCTGGCGTTGAGCACGAACTTGGTCTTGGCGAGCTTGACCCGCTCCGCGCTGGTCGTCGGGCTCGGGGTGGCCATGGTCACGGCGGCGCCGGACATCGAGTTGCTGGTCTTCCCCGAGCAGGCAGGCAGTACCAGCAGCGACACCGCGAGCGTGACGGCGGCTATGGAACTGCGGAGCGTGATGGTCGACACGGTGGAACCTCCGGTGCGTGGGCTGACTTGTGACCACGCTCACATGTGGCCAGTGTCACGGCGACCCACTGTCCGCCGAACGGGTTCAGCCGGAAGCGCTCCCGCTCACCCCTCCAGGTGGCGCAGGACGGCGAGCACGCGCCGGTGGTCGGCGGCCGAGACCGGCAGCTGGAGCTTGAGGAAGATGTTGGCGACGTGCTTCTCGACCGCCCGCTCGGTCACCACCAGCAGCTGGGCGATGGCCGCGTTGGAGCGCCCCTCCGCCATCAGTCCCAGCACCTCCCGCTCGCGCGGGCTCAGCCGGTCCACGCTGCCGCGGCTCGGGCTGGCGCCGACGAGCTGGGAGACGACCTCGGGGTCCAGCGCGGTCCCGCCGGCCGCGACCCGCTCCAGCGCGTCCAGGAAGTCCCGGGTGTCGAGGACCCGCTCCTTCAGCAGATAGCCGACCCCCGCCGAACTCCCGGCGAGCAGCCGGCTCGCGTACTGCGTCTCCACATACTGCGAGAAGATCAGCACCGGCAGTCCTGGCCGGTGCTCCCGCAGTTCGATGGCGGCGCGCAGGCCCTCGTCGGTGTGCGAGGGCGGCATCCGGATGTCGGAGACGACGATGTCGGGGCCGTGCTCGGCGACGGCGGCCTTGAGCTGCTCGGCGTCCGGGACGGCCGCGACGACCTCGTGCCCCTCCTCCTCCAGCAGCTGCACCAGGCCCGCCCGCAGGATGGCGGTGTCCTCCGCGACAACGACACGCACAGCTATCTGCCTTCCAGTTGGATGCTCACAGTGGTCGGACCGCCCGGCGGGCTGTCCACGTCGAGCCGCCCGTCGGCGGTGCGGACCCGCTCGGCCAGGCCGCGCAGACCGCTGCCCGCGCCGTCCAGCGTCGCCCCGCCACGGCCGTCGTCGGTGACCAGCAGCCGCAGGTCTCCCTCCACGGCGAGGACGGTGACGGCGACGCTGGTCGCGCCGCTGTGCTTGGCGGCGTTGGTGAGCAGCTCGGCCGTGGCGAAGTAGAGCATGGTCTCCAGGGATGCCGGGGGCCGCCGCGGCAGCTCGACCCGGACCGTGGTGGGCAGCGGCGAGCGGGCGGCGAGGGTGGTGAGCGCCGGTTCCAGGCCGGAGTCCAGCGCCGGGGGGTGGATGCCGCGCACCAGCTCGCGCAGTTCCTGGACGATCTCCTTGGTCTCCGCACGGGACTCCCGCAGCAGCACCAGCGCCTGCTCGGTGTCGCCCCTGCCGAGCCGGGACTCGACCCGGCCGAGGCGCATCCCCAGCGCGATCATGCGGGCCTGCGCGCCGTCGTGGAGGTCGCGCTCGATCCGGCGCAGGGTCTCGGCGGCCTCGTTGATGGCGTGCTCCCGGGTCTCGGTGAGCTGGACCAGCCGCAGCGAGGTCTCGGTGGGGCCCAGCAGGCGGGGCATCAGCCAGCGGTCGAGCACCAGGGGTGCGCGCTGCACCCAGGGCCAGACCAGCAGGCAGAGCAGCCCGAACGCGCTGACGTACACGGCGTCGAACCAGCTGCCGAAGTGGTACCCGTAGAGCGCCAGCCCCGAGGAGTCCGCCGGGACGTGCGAGTTGTGGCTGGTCAGCTGCTGGATCCGCCAGAGCAGCGGGTACAGGAGGAAGAACATGCTGTAGACCCACCAGGCGAAGCCGAGCACGAACTGGACCAGGCCGAGCGGGAAGCGGATCGCCAGGTACCCGGCCGTGCGCCAGGCCACCGGGTCCGCCAGATGGAACACCAGCATGCCGAGGAAGCCGGGGCGGCGCGGCTGGCGCGGGGGTTCGGCGATGTCCAGGCGCAGCAGGGTGCGTGCGAGCCCCCGGTACATCCAGCCGAGGGCGCGCACCAGTCCGAGGATCAGCGGAAGCCCCGGAAGCACCAGCAGGCCGGCCGAGAAGAGCCCCACCAGCACGGTCAGCAGGTCCGCGGCCACGCCGAGCACGGCCAGCGGCAGGCTGAGGAGGGAGTAGAGGAGTTCGCGCCGGGCGCGCGCCGCGAAAGGTGCTCGCAGCGCGCGCCCGATGGTCCTCATGAGGGGATTCTTGCCCACGTGATGATCACACGTCACGCTTTTTGAGCGTCACCGCGGCGACCAGCAGGCCGGCGGCGGCCCAGCCGACCAGGATCAGCAGGCTCTGCAGCGGGGAGTAGAGGTTGCCGGTGTGGTTGCCGCTCCCCATCAACTCGACGGCGTTGGCGGGCAGAGCGGCCACGATGTGGTGGAAGGCGCTGCCGGGAACCGCGCCGAGAGCACCCGGCAGCACGAACTGCACGGCGACGACGGCGCTGATGGCGGCGGCCGGGTGGCGGACGATCGTGCCGACGCCCAGGGCGAAGACGCCGAGCAGCGCCACATAGACACCGAAACCGAGGACCGCGCGGACGGTGGACGGGTCGGTGATCGACAGCGGGGCGTGCGCGCCGACGATGTGCGAGCCGACCAGCACGGACGGGATCGCGATCAACTCGCCCAGGACGAACAGCAGTCCGGCGAACACCAGCGCCTTCGCGGCCAGCACCGGCGTGCGGCGCGGGGTGGCCAGCATCGTGGCCCGCACCATGCCGGTGGAGAACTCCGAGGCCATCAGCATCACGCCGAGGATGCAGGCCGCGACCTGGCCCCAGGCGGCGCCGGGCTGGAGCACCAGGCCGACGGTGTTGTCACGGAACTGGGTGAGGTCGTCCGCGCTCAACGTCTTCCAGTTCGCGGACATCAGGGAGGCGAAGACGATGTTGATGCCCAGGGCGAGCACGACCATCGCGCCCATCGCCCACCAGGTGGAGCGGAGGCTGGCCAGTTTGGTCCGTTCACTGCGCAGCAGGTCGGGGAAGCGCGGTTCGGGCGCCGGGCGGCGGGTGGTGCGGGAGTCGAGCACGGCGGTGGTCATGGTCTCAGTTCCTCCGGGGATTCGGGCTCAGGCTGCCGAGTACTGGACGCTGCTCGCGGTCAGCCGCATGAACGCCTCTTCGAGCAGGGCGGGGCGGGCGACGGCGGGGGTCGCGGCGTAGACGGCCGGGTCGGTGTGGCGCCGGATGAACTCGGCGGTGCTGCAGTCCGCGAGCAGCCGGCCCGCGCCGATGACCAGCAGGTGGTCGGCGGTGACGGCCATCTCGTTCATCAGGTGCGAGGACACCAGCACCGTCCGGCCTTCTGCGGCAAGGGACTTCATCAGGGTGCGGATCCAGAGGATGCCCTCCGGGGCGAGGCCGTTGACCGGCTCGTCGAGCAGCACGATCCCCGGGTCGCCGAGCAGCGCGGCGGCGATGCCCAGCCGCTGCGCCATGCCCAGCGAGAAGCCCCCGGCCCTGCGGTCCGCGACCTCGCCCAGGCCGACCCTGCCGAGCACCTCGTCCACCCGGCTGCCCGGCAGGGCCTGCGACTGCGCCAGGCACAGCAGGTGCTTGCGGGCCGAGCGGCCCTTGTGGAACGCCCTGGCCTCCAGCATCGCGCCGACCTGCGTCAGCGGTGCGACGAGCTCGGCATAGGGGCGACCGTTGATCAGCGCGGTGCCGCTGTCGGGCCGGTCGAGCCCGAGCAGCAGCCGCATGGTGGTCGACTTCCCGGCCCCGTTGGGCCCGAGGAACCCGGTGACCCGGCCGGGAGCGACCGTGAACGTCATGTCGTCGACGACGGTCCTGCCGCCGTAGCTACGGGTGAGGCCGCGGGCCTCGATCGCGGGTGCCTGGCTGGTTGCTGTCATGCCCCAAGCCTGCCGATCGGCCCCCACCGGGGACGAGGGAGCAGGCACCCCTCTTGGGTGGTGGGGCTACCACGAACCGGGGCGGCCTGGTAGGACGGGGGGATGAGTGAGCTCAGCGCATTGCCCGGCCGTTCCCGGTACGACGCGGTCGTGGTGGGAGGTGGGCACAACGGGCTGGTCGCGGCCGCGTATCTGGCGCGGGCGGGGCGGAGCGTGCTGGTGCTGGAGCGGCTGGGGCACACCGGCGGCGCGGCGGTGTCGGCGCGGGCGTTCGCGGGGGTGGACGCGCGGCTTTCGCGGTACTCCTACCTGGTGAGCCTGCTGCCGCGGCAGATCATGGCGGATCTGGGGCTCACGGTGGAGCTGCGGCGGCGCCGGGTGTCCTCCTACACGCCGGTGTCGCGCGACGGCCGGGCGACCGGGCTGCTGGTCGACAACGGGGACGGGGCCGGGACGGCCGAGGCGTTCCGGCGGCTCACCGGCTCCGGGCGGGAGTTCGCCGCCTGGCAGGAGTTCTACGGGCGGACCCGGCGGGTCGCCGAGGCGGTGTTCCCGACGCTGACCGGGCCCCTGCCGCGGAGGTCGGAGCTGAAGCGGCGGATCGCGGACGGCGCGCTCTGGGAGGCCCTGTTCGAGCGCCCGCTCGGGGAGGCGGTGGAGGCGGCGTTCGCCGACGACCTGGTCCGGGGCGTGGTGCTCACGGACGCGCTGATCGGCACCTTCACCCATGCCCACGACCCCTCGCTGCGGCAGAACCGCTGCTTCCTCTACCACGTGATCGGCAACGGCACCGGGGACTGGGACGTACCGGTGGGCGGCATGGGCGCGGTGACCGACGCGCTGGCGGCCGGCGCCCTGGGGGCCGGGGCCGAGCTGCTGACCGGCTGCGAGGTGACGGGCATTCAGACCGACGGCGTGGACGCCGAGGTGGTCTTCCGGCACGGCGGCGCCGAGCACCGCGTGGGCGCGGCCCAGGTGCTGTGCAACGCCGCACCGACCGAGCTGGCACGGCTGCTCGGTGACGAGCCGTCAGGACCGCCTCCGGAGGGCTCGCAGCTGAAGGTGAACATGCTGCTGCGGCGGCTGCCGAGGCTGCGCGACCGGGCGGTCGACCCGCGCGCGGCGTTCGCCGGGACCTTCCACATCGCTGAGTCCTACCGCCAGTTGGAGCACGCCTACCGGGAGGCCGAGGCCGGCTCCGTGCCCACCGCCGCGCCGTCCGAGATCTACTGCCACTCACTGACCGACCCGTCGATCCTCGGGCCGGACCTGCGCGAGCAGGGCTACCAGACGCTGACGCTCTTCGGCCTGCACCTGCCGGCCCGGCTGTTCGCCGCCGACAACGACACCGTGCGCGAGGCCGCGCTGGCGGCGGTGGTGCGGGAGTTGGACGCGGTACTGGACGAGCCGCTGGCCGACTGCCTGGCCCTGGACGCCGAAGGGCGCCCCTGCATCGAGGCCCGCAGTCCGCTGGACCTGGAACACGACCTCGGACTGCCCGGAGGCAACATCTTCCACCGCGATCTCGCCTTCCCCTACGCCGACGACGAGGGCGACGAGGGCGGGCAGGCCGACCGGTGGGGCGTGGGCACCGCCCACGCCAATGTGCTGCTCTGCGGCGCGGGAGCGGTGCGGGGCGGGGGCGTCAGCGGCATCCCCGGCCACAACGCCGCGATGGCGGCGCTGGGGAAGTGACGGCGAGGGCGACCGTCTATTCCGATTCCACCGCGTAGCGGGCGCCGTTCAGCCTGGGCTCCAGACCGATCCAGATCACCGACATCAGTCGGCGGGCGGTCTCCTCCGGGGCCTCGGGGCCGGTGTCGATGACCCATCCGGCCAGCGCGTCGGCCGCGCCGACGATGGCCTGGGCCACGGCCGCGGCCTCGCCCCGGTCGGGGCTGACGCCGTTGCGCGGCTCCGGCACGGAGGCGCGGGCGGCGCGGCGCACCAGCGCGGTGACGGCGTCCACGACCTGGCGCCGGGCGGCCGCGACATCCTCGACGACCGGCTCCCCCTGGGCCCGCGCCTGCTGGTAGAGGACGACCCAGCTGTCGCGGTGCTCGGCCACGAAGGCGAAGAACGCGGTCAGTCCGCGCCGCAGCTGCTCCCCGGTGTCCAGGCCCGGTTCGGCCGCGTGGCCCACGGCCGCGATCAGCCGGTCCGCCTCGCGCCGGATGCAGGCGGCGAACAGCGACTCCTTGGACCCCAGGTAGAGGTACAGCATCGGCTTGGACACCTCCGACGCCTCGGCGATCTCGTCCATGGAGGCGGCGTGGTACCCGCAGCGGGAGAAAATGCGCACGGCGGCGTCCAGCATCTGCTGCTCACGCTGGGCGCGCGGCATCCGCTTGGCCTTGGGCGCGACTGCGGTCCCGTCGTCCGGACGAACTTCCGATTGCATCTGCAGAGTGTATGGCGTCGTCGGGGGGCAGATTCCGCCAAGCGCCTTACCCGATCTACCGCTCCGTCCTAAATTGGACTCATTCCGTGCCAACCCGCAGCAGCAGTCCGTCGTCACAGGAGGCCAGGATGGCCGCCCATCAGCACGCCGTCGCGGTCGGAGCCGTCCGGCCCAACGACCACCTGTGCTTCGTCTTCGGTGACGAGCGCGAGCGCGCGGCGGTGACGACGGCCTTTGTGCGCGACGGCATCGAATGGCACGACAAGGTCGTCTACATCACCGAGGACGACGGCCCCTCACTGGTGCGGGTACGGGCGACGCTGATCGGCTCCGGAATCGACGTGGACGGGCTCATCGAGACCGGGCAGCTGCAGATCGCCCCGGCCGACCAGACCTACGTACGGGACGGCGTCTTCGACGTCCGGAGCACCGTCGCCATGATGGAGGGGATGATCGGCCGGACCCAGGACGAGGGCTACCGGCTGTTACGGGTCACCGGCGAGACCGGCTGGGTCGCCCGGCACGGCATCCTGATGTCCGAGATCATCGCCTATGAGAAGGCCGTGTCCCCGCTCGCCGTGGACGGCAAGGTGCTCGCCCTGTGCCAGTACGACCACCGGGCCTTCTCCGCCGCCGACATGGCGGAGGTGGACGCCGCGCACGACGGGCGCACCCTGGAGAACGCCGAGTTCGAGAACGGCGAGCTGGTGATCCGCCGCCGACACGGCGACGCCCCCGGGATCGGGCTGAGCGGCGCGGTCGGCGAGCAGGGCCACACCCCGCTGGCCGAGGCGCTCAAGGCCGCCCTCGCCGACAACCAGGACGACCTCCATGTCGACATGTCGGGTCTCGACTTCATCGACCTGGAGGGGCTGCGCCTGCTGATGGCGGCCGGCCAGGAGCTGGGCGACGGCCGGGCGATGCACCTGGAGCGTCCGGCCGCCCACCTGCGCCGGGTGATCAGCATGGCCGGCTGGGACACCGTCGGCAGCTTCCACTCGCCCAACCCCGGCCTGCGGCACCAGGTCTGCGTCTACGGCTCCGACGAGGAGTTCCTCGCCATGGCGCTGCCGTTCGTCGAGGAGGGCTTCCGCCGCGACGAGCCGGTGCTGGCCGCCACCACCTCCGCCAACCTGGAACTGCTCAGCGAGGCCCTGGGCGAGCGCGCGGAACGGCTCGACTTCGCCGAGACGGCGTACTTCGGCCGCCGACCGCCGCAGCGCGTCGCCGCGTTCGAGCGCTACTGGCGGCACGCCACGGCCGCCCACACCGGCAACCGGCATGTGCGGATCATCGCCGAACCGGTGTGGGCGGGCCGCTCCCGCGCCGAGGCCGCGGCCTGGAAACGGATGGAGTCACAGCTCAACTCGCTGCTCGCGGACACCAACATCTGGATGATCTGCCCCTACGACTCCCGGGTCGCCCGCCCCGACGTCCTGGCCGATGCGCTGCGGACACACCCCGAACGCATCGACGGCACCCGGATCACCCTGTCCCGGGACTACCGGGAGCCGGTCTGCTTCCGCCCCGAGGGCCCGGCCGCGCCCGTGCCATCGCCCGCCCCCGCCGGGGCGGCCCGACTGGAGTGGCAGAGCGCGGACTTCAGCAGCACGCATCTGCGCGGCTTCGTCGCCCTGCACGCGGCGGCCCTCGGCCTGGACGTGGAGCGCGCGGAACTGCTCGTCCTCGCCGTCGCCGAGGTCGCGCGGCTGCTGTCGCACGCGGCGATGGACTCCGACGCACCGACGGAGGGCACGCAGGGCCCGGCCTCGATCGCCCTGTGGGCCCGGCCGCGCACCATCGTCGTGGAGCTGACCCAGCCGGGGCTGCGCCCCTCCGACGGCGTCCTCGACGATCCGACCCTCGGCTACCGGTTGCCGAGCCCGGACGGGCCGCGCCCCGGCGAGGGGCTGTGGCTGGCGCGGCAGATCTCCGAGTCGGTCGACGTCGGCGCGACCTCCACCGGGTGCACCGTGCGGCTGGAGCTGTCCGGCCCGCGCGCGGAGGACCTGCGGCAGCAGCGGTAGCCCCTGCGGCCGGGGTGATGCGCGGCACGGGACGCGGCACTTGCGCCGGGCGGGCCCCGCGACATTAACTAGCATCGCTAGTTAATGTCGGCAGCTGTCGGCAGCGCAGCCGCGACCCGGAAGGACCATCTGGTGCAGCAGCATGGAGATCAGTACATCGGCGGCGAGTGGGTCGACTCCCTCGGGAACGACACCATCCCTGTGCTGAACCCGGCGACCGAGCAGGTCATCGCGTCCGTCCCGGCCGGTACCGCCGAGGACGTCGACGCCGCCGTGCGCGCGGCCCGCGCCGCCGCCCGCGCCTGGGGCGCGACCACCGCCGCCCAGCGGCTGGTCCCGCTGACCCGGCTGCGCGACGGCCTCGCCGCCCGGCAGGCCGAGATCGCCGGGACCGTCGTCGCCGAACTGGGCGCCCCCATCGGCTTCGCCACCTCCGTCCAGGCCGCGCTCCCGCTCGGCGTCGCCTCCTCCTACCTGGAGATCCTCGCCGGGTACGAGTTCACCGAGCAGATCGGCAACTCGACCGTCCTCGCCGAGCCGGCCGGGGTCGTCGCGGCGATCACCCCCTGGAACTACCCGCTGCACCAGGTCGTCGCCAAGGTCGTCCCGGCGCTCGCGGCGGGCTGCACCGTCGTCCTCAAGCCGGCCGAGGACACCCCGCTGGTGGCACGGCTGTTCGCGCAGATCGTGCACGAGGCCGGGTTCCCGGCGGGAGTGTTCAACCTGGTGACCGGCCTCGGCACGGTCGCGGGCGCGGCCCTGGCCGCCCACCCCGAGGTCGACCTGGTCTCCTTCACCGGCTCCAGCGCCGTCGGCGCGAAGATCGCCGAGGTGGCCGGCTCCGGCATCAAGCGGGTCGCGCTGGAACTCGGCGGCAAGTCCGCCAACGTCGTCCTGCCCGGCGCCGACCTGGCCCGCGCGGTCAGCGTCAACATCGGCAACGTCTTCGTCAACTCCGGCCAGACCTGCACCGCCTGGACCCGGCTGCTGGTCCACCAGGACCAGTACGAGGAGGCGGTGGCCATCGCCGCCAAGGCCGCCGAGAAGTACGCCCCCGGCGACCCCACCGACGCCGCGACCCGGGTCGGCCCGGTCGTCAACGCCAAGCAGCGCGACCGGGTGCGCGGCTACATCGGGACGGCGGTGCGCGAGGGCGCCCGCATCGTCGCCGGCGGCCCCGAGGCGCCGGAGGGCCTGCCCGTGGGCTTCTACATCCGCCCGACCGTCCTCGCCGACGTCACCCCGGACGCCACGGTCGCCCAGGAGGAGATCTTCGGACCGGTGCTGTCGATCCTCTCCTACCGCGACGAGGCCCACGCCCTCGCCATCGCCAACAGCACCCCCTACGGCCTGGCAGGCGGCGTCTGGGCAGCCGACAACGAGACCGCCGCCGCCTTCGCCCGGGGCATGGACGCCGGACAGATCGACATCAACGGCGGACGCTTCAACCCGCTCGCGCCCTTCGGCGGCTACAAGCGCTCCGGCGTGGGCCGCGAGCTCGGCCGGCACGGTCTGGAGGAGTTCCTCCAGCCCAAGTCGCTGCAGTTCTGACCCTCCGCCCACCCACACGAACGAAGAGGTCCCGCATGGTCCGCGCCGCCCTGCTCCCCGCCGTGGGCGCAGCCCTCGAACTCACCGAGATCGTCCTGCCCGAGCCCGGCCCCGGCCAGGTACGGGTGAAGCTGGCCGCCGCCGGTGTCTGCCACTCCGACCTGTCGCTCTCCAACGGCGTGCTGCGGGCGAAGACCCCGGTGGTCCTCGGCCACGAGGGCGCCGGCACGGTCGTCTCGGTCGGGGAGGGCGTGACCACCGTCCGCCCCGGCGACCGGGTCGTGCTCAACTGGGCCCCGGCGTGCGGCCACTGCCACCTCTGCGCCATCGGCGAGCCCTGGCTGTGCGACAACCAGTACGCCGCCTCGGTCAAGACCTACGCCACGCTGGCGGACGGCACCGGCCTCTACCCCGGCCTGGGCGTCGCCGCCTTCGCCGAGGAGACCGTCGTCAGCGAGCGGGCGATCATCCCGCTGCCGGACGGCGTCCCGCTCGCCGCGGCGGCGGTGCTCGGCTGCGCGGTGCTCACCGGCTACGGCGCGGTGCACAACGCGGCGCGGGTCGAGGCCGGTGCGTCGGTGGTGGTGTTCGGGCTGGGCGGGGTCGGCCTGGCCGTGCTGCAGGCGGCGCGGATCGTCGGGGCCTCACCGATCGTCGCGGTGGACGTCACCCCCGAGAAGGAGGAGCTGGCGCGGAGGCACGGCGCCACCGAGTTCCTGCTCGCCGACGAGCAGACCCCCAAGGCCGTCCGCGAGCTCACCGGCGGCAACGGCGCGGACCACGCGTTCGAGTGCGTGGGGCGCGGCAGCACGATCCGCGCGGCGTGGGACTCCACCCGCCGCGGCGGGAGGACGACTGTCGTCGGGATCGGCAGCAAGGACGACAAGGTGTCGTTCTCCGCACTGGAGGTGTTCCACTACGCCAGGACCCTGACGGCCTGCTGCTACGGCAACAGCGACCCGGTCAAGGACGTCCCGGTCCTCGCCGAGCACGTCCGTGCCGGACGGCTCGACCTGGAGTCGCTGATCACCGACCGGATCACCCTGGACGAGATCCCCTCCGCGTTCGACCGGATGGCCGCCGGCCGAGGCGGCCGCTCCCTCGTCGTCTTCGACTGACACTCCGCCCGAGGCCAGCCACGCACCCGCCAGGGGCGCGGGGAACTGCGCTGCCAACCATGCACCTCCGTAGAGGGCTGGTCGCGCAGTTCCCCGCGCCCCTTAGGTGGTAACGGGGTCGCTCGCAGCGAAACCCTCCCCGCGCCCCCGACGTAGTAACGGGGTTCCTCGCAGCGCGAAGCAATGGGTTCGACTCGGGGGTGGGTTCCTCGTTAAGGTGGTTTGTTCCCCCGCATGCTCCAGGACCGAGGAATTCACGTGAGCTCCGACCAGCCCGCCACCGCGACCCAGGTCCTGCAGGAAGCGGACCGGCGCCGCACCTTCGCCGTCATCAGCCACCCCGACGCCGGCAAGTCGACCCTCACCGAGGCCCTGGCCCTGCACGCGCAGGCCATCACCTCGGCCGGTGCCGTGCACGGCAAGGGCGGCCGCAAGGGCGTCACCTCCGACTGGATGGAGTTGGAGAAGGAGCGCGGCATCTCCGTGACCTCGGCGGCGCTGCAGTTCGGGCACCGCGACCACGTGATGAACCTGGTCGACACCCCCGGTCACGCCGACTTCTCCGAGGACACCTACCGCGTCCTGTCCGCCGTCGACTGCGCGATCATGCTGGTGGACGCGGCCAAGGGCCTGGAGGAGCAGACCCGCAAGCTGTTCTCGGTCTGCCGCCACCGCGGCGTCCCGGTGATCACCTTCATCAACAAGTGGGACCGCCGGGGCCGCGAGGCGCTCGACCTCCTCGACGACATCGAGAGCGTGCTCGGGATCACGCCCGTGCCGGTGGTATGGCCGGTCGGCAACGCCGGGAACCTCCGCGGGCTGGTGCAGGCGTCCGACACCGAGCAGATGCTCCGCTTCACCCGCGTCCCCGGCGGCACCCACAAGGCGGTCGAGGAGCGGCTCACCGCCGAGCAGGCGGCCGAGGAGGAGGGGGAGGTCTGGCAGACCGCCCTCGAGGAGATGGAGCTGGTGCTGTCCTCCGGTCCCGGCTGGGACGAGGAGGCTTTCCGCGCGGGGAAGATCAGCCCGGTGTTCTTCGGCGCCGCACTCACCAACATCGGCGTCGGCCTGCTGCTCGACGCCGTCGTGGACCTCGCCCCCGAGCCCGGGCCGCGCCCGCTGGCCAAGGAGGGCGAGCACCGGCCGGTGGAGTCCGACTTCTCCGGGCTGGTGTTCAAGATCCAGGCGAACATGGACCCCGCGCACCGCGACCGCATCGCCTTCATCCGGGTGTGCTCCGGCGTGTTCGAGCGCGGGATGACGGTGACCCGGGCCGCGAGCGGACGGTCGTTCGCGACCAAGTACGCGCACACGGTCTTCGGCGCCGAGCGCACGGTCGTCGACACCTCCTACCCCGGAGACGTGGTCGGCCTGATCAACGCGACGGCGCTGCGCGTCGGCGACACCCTCTACGCCGGCAAGAAGGCCGAGTTCCCGCCGCTGCCGGCGTTCGCCCCCGAGCACTTCGCGGTGGCCCGGCCGAAGGACATCAGCCGCTCCAAGCAGTTCCGCAAGGGCATCTCGCAGCTGGACGAGGAAGGCGTGGTGCAGGTGCTGGTCTCCGACCGCCGCGGCGACCAGGCCCCGGTGCTGGCGGCGGTCGGCCCGATGCAGTTCGACGTGGTGCTGCACCGCATGGAGCACGAGTTCTCGTCACCGATCGCGCTGGACTACCTGCCCTACAACATCGCCCGCGTCACCGACGCGGACGGCGCGGCGGTCCTCGGCCGCTCGCGCCTGGTGACCGGCGAGGCGTTGACCCGGCGCGCGGACGACGTGCTGCTGGCGCTGTTCGGCGACAAGTGGCAGATGAACAGCTTCATCCGGAGCAACCCGGACGTGAAGCTCGAAGCGCTGATCGCCACCGCGGACTGACCGACCGTCGGCAGACGGCGGAAAGGGAGCGTGCCCCGCTGATCGGGGCACGCTCCCTTTCCGTTCCGTTCCGGGCGTTCAGCGGCGGCGGGAGGCCTGCGCCGCCGTCACCGCCTGCTTGGCCTCACGCAGCCCGGCGCCCGTGAGCGTCCGGTACTCCTTGATGGCCTGGATCAACTTGCCCTCGTCGATGAGGCCCAGGACCGAATCGGGCACCATGGGTGTGCCCGTTCCACCGCCCGCGACCTGGCCCTGCGTGCCCGCCTCGAGGTGGGCGAGGACGAGATCGAGTTTCTCCTCGATCGCCCGCAGCCGGGCCTCGATGTCGACGCCGTCGTGCTTCTCTTCCTTGTCGAACATGCTCATGGACGAGAACCTACGCCACAGCCGGCCCCGTGGGGACCCCCGCCCCGGTCATGCCGCCCAGCCGGTGACCGGTCCGACGGCACGGAGCGTCACGCTCGCGCCCGGTACCGCACCGGTGGCCCCGGCGCAGCGGACAGTGACCCGTCCGGCGGTCTCGGTCTCGGCGGTGACCAGGGTGTCGTGGCCGTGGAAGTCGCACTGGGTCACGACCGCGGGCACCCCGCCCGGCTCTCCGGACGGCAGCAGCAGGAGCTGCTCGGGCCGCACCAGGACGACGACGTCGCTGCCGTCGGCGAACTCCGGTGACCCCTCGGACAGGTGCAGCGTGCCGAAGGCCGTCTCGGCCCGGCCGCCCCGGACCGTACCGGGCAGCAGGTTGGCGTCGCCGACGAACTGTGCCAGGGCGGCGTCGGCAGGTCGCGCGTACAGCTCCTGCGGCGATGCCGCGTGCGCCACGAGCCCGTGTCGCAGCACCGCGACCTGGTCGGCCATCGACAGCGCCTCGTCCTGGTCATGGGTGACGATCACCGTGGTGGTGCCCGCGTCGCGCAGGACCCGCAGCACCTCCAGCCGGACGCTGGTGCGCAGGAAGGCGTCCAGCGAGGAGAAGGGCTCGTCCAGGAGCAGCAGCGCCGGGTCCGGTGCCAGCGCGCGGGCGAGGGCGACGCGCTGCTGCTGTCCGCCGGAGAGCTGGTGCGGGTAGCGGCGGGCCAGCTCCACCAGGCCGGTCAGCTCCAGCATCTCGGGGACGCGCGCCGCGCGTTGGGCGCGCGGCAGCCCGAAGCCGACATTGCCCGCCACGTCCAGGTGCGGGAACAGGCAGCCCTCCTGCGGGACATAGCCGACGTGGCGGGCCTGGGGTGCGACATGGCGGCCGGGGCCGTCCATCAGCTCCCCGCCGATGGTGATGGTGCCGGAGTCGGGGTGCTCGAAGCCGGCCAGCATCCGCAGCAGGGTGGTCTTCCCGCTGCCCGACGATCCGAGGACCGCCGTGACCGAGCCCTGGGGGATCTCGATGTCGACGCCGCGCAGGACCGGATGGGCGCCGAAGCTCTTGCTCAGCCCACTGATGGTCACCCCCTGCGCCGCGCGGACGCGGGTCGCCGTCGGACCGGTCACTGTCAGTTCCGTCGCTTTCAGGTCAGTCATAGTCCTGCCGCCCTTCCCGGGAGCCGGTCGAAGAACCGCCCGAGCACATAGCTCGGAACCGCGGTGATGGCGATCATCAGCAGGGCGAACGGGGCGGCCTGCCCGTAGGCGAGGTTCTGCTGATAGTTCCAGAACTGCGTGGCCAGCGTCTGCACACCGGTCGGAACCAGGATCAGGGTGGCGGTGAGCTCGGTGACCGCCGAGAGGAACACCAGGCAGAAGGCCGCCGCCAGGCCGGGCGCGACCAGCGGCCGGGTCACCCGCCAGAGCACGGCCGGACGGCCGAGGCCGAGCGAGTGGGCCACCTCCTCCAGCCCCGGTGGCGCCTGGGCCACCGAGGCCCGCACCCCGACCAGGGCCAGCGGGAAGAACATGATGGCGTAGGTCACCACCAGCATGGGCGCGGTCTGGTACCACACCCCGCCCGCGTAGTTCTCGCTGAAGTAGGTCAGCGACAGGGCGATCACCAGGCCCGGCATCGCCAGCACCAGGTAGGTGCCGCGTTCCAGCAGACGGCGGAGCCGACCGTCGTGACGCACCGCCAGCACCCCGACCGGAAGTGCCATGCAGGTGGCCAGCAGCGCGGCGGAGCCGCTGTAGAGAGCGGTGTGCCAGGTGGCGTCGAGCAACGAGTCACCGGTGAAGGGGTGCTGGGTACCGGTCACCCACCAGTACACGGCGGACCCGACCGGGACGCCCAGCGCCAGCACGGACAGCAGGCCCAGCAGGGCCATGGCGGGCAGCGTCCACAGGCCCAGGTGGTGGCGTCCGGTGCTGCGCTGCGCACCCCGGTCCACCCGGCTGCCCCGGCTGCGGCCGCGCACCGCGGCCTCACCGGCCAGCACCAGCAGCCCCAGCGCGACCAGCACCAGGGACAGCGCCGAGGCGGTGGGGATGTTGAACGACACCGAGAACTCGGTGAAGATCTCGGTGGTGAAGGTCTGGTAGCCGAGGATCTCGAACGCGCCGTACTCGGCCAGCAGCCCCAGCGCGACCAGCAGGCAGCCGCCGAGGATGGCCACCCGGGCCTGACGCAGCGTCACCCGCCAGAAGGTCCGCAACCGTCCGTACCCGAGGTTCATCGCCACCTCCTCCAGCGCCGGGTCGGCGTTGCGCAGGCTGGCGGCCACCGGCAGGTACACCAGGGGGTACACCGACAGCGTCATCACCAGCACCGCGCCCTGGAAGCCGGAGACATCGGTGCTGAGCGAGGCCCAGCCGAAGCTGACCACGAAGTCGGGGATGGCCAGCGGCACCACCAGCAGCACGGCCCAGAACCGGCGGCCGGGCAGGTCGGTCCGCTCGACCAGCCAGGCGGCGCCGGTGCCGATCACCGCGCACAGTGCGGTCACCACCACGGTGAGCCGGACGGTGTTCCACAGCAGCTGGCCGGTGAGCGGGCGGTCGATCAGTGACAGGACCGTCGACAGCCCGGCCCCCTGCGCCTGCGCCAGCAGGAACACCAGGGGCAGCAGCAGCACCGCCGTCACCAGGGCGCTGACGGTGAGCAGGCCGATCGGCCGGGTGCCGCGCCGGCGCGGGGTGCGGGACGTGCGACCGACCGGGCCGACCGGGCTGACCGGGTCGGCCCGGTCAGCCCGGTCGGGCCCGGTCAGCGAGCTCACAGCAGTCCCGCCTTGCCGAGCAGGGCGATGGCGGTGGAGCCGTCGCCGAGTTCGGGGATGGTGATGGGGTTCGGCTGGAGCTGGTTGAACGGCGTCTCGGGAGCCGTCGTCTGCACGCCGTCGTCGAGCGGGTACTCGTAGCTGATCGAGTGCGCGATGATCTCCTGGCCCTGCTTGGACACCAGGAACGCCACGAACTTCTGGGCGTCGGTCTGGTTCTTGGACGACTTGAGCACACCGGCGCCGGAGACGTCCAGGATGTAGCCGGGGTCCTGCGGCGCGAAGTAGGCGATCTTGGAGTGCATCGCGCCTGCGCCGAGCTCGGCCTGCATCCGGTACCAGTAGTACTGGTTGACGACGCCGAAGGCTGCGGCACCGCGGTTCACCTCGTCCGCGATGGTCTCGTTGTCGGGGTAGACCCGCGAGCCCGCGTTGGCCTTGATGCCCTCCAGCCAGGACAGCGCCTTGGCCTGGCCGTAGGTGTGGGCGACCGAGGTGACGACGGGCTGGAAGTCGGTCTCACCGGCGGCGAAGGCCAGCTTGCCCTTGTACTGCGGGTCGGCGAGCTGCAGCACGGACGTCGGCAGCTGCGAGGCGCTGATCAGGCTCGGGTTGTAGATGAGCACGCTCACCCGGGCCGAGATGCCCTCCCAGTCGCCCTGCGGCGAGTTGTACTTGCTGGGGGTGACGGCCAGCGTGCTCTTGTCGAGCGGCGCCAGCAGCCCCTTGTTCTGCAGGTAGTCCAGGGCAGGCGAGTTCTCGGTGTAGAAGACGTCCGCGCGCGGGTGCTTCGCCTCGGTGACGATCTCGTCGGCGAAGGTGTCCTCGTCGTTGTAGCGGACGTTGACCTTGATGCCGGTCTGCTGCTCGAAGGCGGTGACCAGGGACTGGGTCGTCTGCTCGTGCTGGCCGCTGTAGAGGGTGATCGACCCCTTGGAGGCGGAGGAGCCGGACCCGCCGCAGGCGGTCAGCGAGGCGGTGGCCAGGGCGGCGACGGCCGCCACGGCCAGTGCGTTACGAAGGGTGGTCACGAGGCTGCTCCCGGGCACAGGGCGTTGACGGCGTTCTGGGCCTTGGTCACGGCGATGGCGTCGGCAGTGGCCGCACCGCCGCTCGCGGTGCTGAACGCCTGGTAGGCGGAGGCGAGTTGGTTCGCCGCCTGCTGCACGGCGGAGTCGGAGAGCTTCAGCTGCCGCAACGGCAGCACCTGCGCCTGTGCGTAGCCGACGGAGTCGGCGTCGGGGTCGGGCCCGTCGGCCAGCACCGTCGAGACCGCCGTGCACGCCTGCTGCAGGGTGGTGCCCTGCAGCGCCGAGGCGGAGGCGGAGGCGGAGGCGGACGCGGAGGCCGATGACGAGGAGCTGCAGCCTGCCAGGGTGGAGCCGGCGAGCAGCGCACAGGCGAGCAGCGCCAGTGGTCTCACCAGCCTCGCCTGCCGGAGCGGGACGTTACTGGACACGATGTTGGTCACTTCCTTCAGGTGCCGATGCCATGGACGTGGACCGGACGGAGCTCCGGGGGCCGGGGTTCAGACGGGGGTTGAGCCGGAAGTTCATCCGAGCAGGGTCCGACCGATCCAGTCGCCGGGACCACTGGCCCCCGGCGGGATCGCGAACACGGCACTGGCGGTGTGGGTGGTGAACTGGTTGAGCGCATCGGCCTCGGCCATCTTGGAGAAGACCGGGACGAAGGCGGTGCGCGGGTCCTTCTGGTAGCCCAGGAACAGCAGCCCGGCGTCGTACTCCAGCGCCTGCCGCCACGGAGGCCAGCGCTCGATGAAGGGAGTGGTGCCGTTGTTGTAGGAGAACCCGCGCCGGACGATCACCGCGCCGTTGTTGGACGCGGGCGCCGCCAGCCGCACATGGGCGTCCGCGGGGATGACCAGGTCGCCGTGCGGGTCGCGCCCGTTCAGGTCCAGCGCCGCGAACTCGTCGGTGCCGCCCAGCAGTGCGCCGTTCACCTTCTGGCGTCCGATCACCTGCTCCTGGAGGTTGGGGGCCAGCCGGTCCCAGTGCTCCAGGGTGATCCGGATCCGCCGGTACACCACATAGCTGCCGCCCTGCATCCAGGACGGACCCTCCGAGCCGGCCCACAGCGTGGTGTCCGGGTCGGTCGGCGGATGGACGTTGGAGTTGACCGTCCCGTCCTTGAAGCCCATCAGGTTGCGCGGGGTGCCGCCCTGGTTGTCCGGGGAGAACCCGAGCTGGGTCCAGCGCAGCGTGGCCACGTCCGGCGCGATCCTGGCGATGCTGCGGATGGCATGGAAGGCCACCTGCGGGTCGTCCGCGCAGGCGTGCAGGAAGAGGTCGCCGCCGCTGTCGGTGTCGACCAGCTCGTCGCCGGAGAAGTGCGGCAGGTCGACCAGGGCCTCGGGCAGTCGGCTGCCGATGCCGAACCGGCTCTGCCCCTGCGCGGTGGTGAACAGCGAGCGGCCGAAGCCCACGGTGAGGGTGAGCCGGGACGGGTCGAGACCGTACGCCTCCAGCGAGTCGTCCGTGGTCGAGCCGCCGGTGGCGTCGGCGTAGGCGTTGCTGCTGCTCCCGCTGGACGGGGTGTAGATCGGGACGGTGACCGACTGGCCCTGCGCCAGCTCGGCGCCGAGCCGGGTCCATGCCTTCAGCAGGGCGATCAGGTCGCCCCGGTCGTTGCTGGCGACGTCGAACGATGCGAGCACCGTCTGGCGCTGAGTGTCCGTCAGGACACCCGACTGGTGGGCGCCGTAGAACGGCTCCACGTTCCCCTGGGCGCCGGAGCCGGAGCCGGTACCGGCGATGGCCGGCTCGGCGAAGCCGCCGATGACTCCGCCCCCGACCGCGCCCGCGCCGACCAGCAGCCCGCCGCGCAGCACCGCCCGGCGGCCGGGACGCCACCCGTCCGATTCGGACGAACCGTCAACTGTCGTGCCGGTCAAGGATTCGGTGTTCTCTTCCATCAGTGCAACAGCTCCAGGGTGTTGGTGCCGTCGTTCACATACAGCACACCGGTGCCCGCCTGATCGACGGCCACATCGAACAGGTCGCCGTTGCCCGGCGGGTCCTGGCCGATGTCGTCGTCCGCGTAGTACTCGCCCACCTGCTTGCCGGCCGGGGTGATCTCGACGATCTTGCCGTTGACGGAGTTGGCGGCCAGCAGGTCGCCGTCCGGCGCGAGCACGAGTCCCAGCGGGTTGGCCAACTGCCCACCTGCGCTGAGGGTCGTTCCGGTTCCCGCCGAGGTGGTCCGGGTCAGCGCGTCCGGGACGCTGGTGATCCGGTTGCCGAGGTTGTCCGCGATGTACAGGGTCCCCGACGGCGCGATGGCCAGGCCGGTCGGTCCCTTGACGAAGGCCGCGGCGTCGGGTCGCTCGGGGAGGTCACCGGCGACCTGCGTCTCCGCCGTCACCTTGGGCGCGGCGGTGGCGGTCTGGGACAGCGAGAGCCGGACGACATCACCCTGGTCGACCGGGGTGGTGGTGCTGCTGTTCGCGTTGATGCCTATCAGCGTGTTGCTGACGAAGAGCGTCGCGGTGTCGCCGTTGTCCTGGACCGCCGCGTCCCAGGGGCCGTCCAGATAGGAGCCGGCGATCGTTCCGGCCAGCTTGCCGGTCGGCGACAGGACCAGCAGGCAGCCCGCGGCCGCGGTGTCGATCTTGCCGTCGGTGCTGGGCAGGCTGCCGACGATCACCCAGCCGGTCTTGAGCTGGACCATGGCGGTGGTGAGTCCCACCCCGCCGGTGCAACCCGGGACCGTGCTGGGCAGGCTCGCGAAGACACTCTGGGTGCCGTCGGCGTGCATGTCCACGATGGTGGTGCCGGTGCCCTGGTTGTTGGACGAGTTGTTGAAGTCGCCCACCAGCACGTCGCCCGCGGTGACCGAGCCGACGGTCCTGGACACCGACCAGATCGCATAGGGGTTGATGTCCCCGTTGGGCGGCGTGGTCGACCCCAGCACGGTCTCATTGGTCTTGCCCGCCAGGAACGACCCGGCCGCCGGCTGGAGCACGGCCTGCGCCGCCTTCTCCTCGGCGGAGTACTGCGCGTTCGCCGGTGCACCCGCCTGGGTGCCGCTCAGACCCGCCGGCGTCCCCCCGTCCGAATTGCCCGAACTGCCCGAACCACAGGCAGCGGTGGTCATGGCGAAGGCCGCCAGCACGGAGACGGCAACCGCGGTCCGTGCCCACCGGGCTCTCGGGGGAGGGTTGCGCATGCCAGCACTCCTTATGATCTGCCGCGAACAATCCGACCAGGAGGTCGGCCGGGGTAAGTATGCCCTAAGTAAGGCGTGCCTAGCCTAATGATCTGGTTCTGGCGTTCACAAGGGGGGTACCCCCTGCGCGGGGCCTCGGCGGCCGGCCTGCCGAGAGCGACCCGGCGGAGGCCGGGGGCTTGGATCACACCCGTGGACTGACGGGCCGTTGAGCCGGGGCGCACACCCGGCTACGACGCCCGACCCCGGGACTGCTCAACGAAGGACGGCCCGTGTCCCCCTCGGTGGGGACACGGGCCGTCCTTCGGCTGCTTGCTTCACGGGCTAGAGGAAGTCGGGCCAGGCCCAGCCGAGGTAGGTCCCGCCCCACTGGGCGGTGAGGCCGGCCACCGTGGTCTCGCCGACGGTGTCGCCGTCGTCGGGGTAGTTGGTGGTGACGATCTGCCCGGAGGTACCGACGACGATGGCGACATGCCCGTACGGCTGGTCCGGCATCGCCCAGAAGACCAGCGCTCCCACGGGCGGGGTCATGTCGCTCGCCGACCCCTTCAACGACGAGGGGGTGCCGTTCCACTGGTCGATGGCGTAGAGCCAGCCGGAGGCGCTGCGGCCGTAGGCGCGGGCAACGAAGTTGTCGCAGCGGTTGTACCAGCCGGTGGTGTGGGCGGCGACCTGCTGCAGCGCCCAGTCGGCCGCCGCCTGGGCGGCGGTGTTCGGACGCGGCCTGTTGGTGATCGGCCTGGGCAGGGTCGGCGGCACGGGCTGCGCGGTGCCGCCCTCGCGCCAGTCCAGCCGCTCACCCGGGTAGATGAGGTTGGGATTGCCGCCGATGGTCTGCCGGTTCTGGGCGTAGAGGGCCTGCCAGCCTCCGTGCACACGCATCTCCTGCGCGATCGAGGAGAGCGTCTCGCCGGCCCGCACGGTGTGCTCCTCGACGGTGGCGCCCTGCTTCTTCGGCGTCACCGCCGGCTTGGCCGCCGGCTTGGCCACGGCCTTGGCCGCCGGCTTGGCGGGAGTCACCGACGAGGCCTGGGTCGCCGTCGCCGTGCCGGTGCCCCCACTGGCCCTGGTCAGGCCCGCTCGCACCGAGCACACCGGCCACGCCCCGGGGCCCTGCCCCTGCAGCACGCGCTGGGCGATGTCTGTCTGCTCGGCCTCAGTGGCCAGGTTCGCCGTGGCGGCGTAGCGCGTCCCGCCGTACTCGTCCCAGGTCTCGGCGGTGAACTGCAGTCCGCCGTAGAAGCCGTTGCCGCTGTCGAGGCTCCAGTCCCCACCCGACTCGCACGCGGCGACGCCGCTCCACGGCGTCTCCACCGCATGCGCCGCCGTGCCGGTCAGTACGGGCAGTGTCACGCCAATGGCCGTCACGCCCGCGGCCTTGGCGAGGGACGTGCCTGCGGTGGGCGGCTGAGGTCTGCGGTGACGTCCCATCACTGTGGCCACGGTATGACTCCTTGACAGTCGCGGAAACCATCCAGTCTCGTACAGTGACAGTGACACCGCCATGCCCATGCTGTCGACAGTGCGTGCACCGCGAGGTGCGGAAGGGTCAGGCCTTGCGGCCCATCCCGGCCCAGACCGAGCGGGGCGTCGGGTCGGCTCCGGGATCGGGACGCCAGTGCGGGGCGCTGACCAGACCGGGCTCGACGAGCTCGAGCCCGGCGAAGAACCGGGCGACCTGGTCGTGGGTGCGGTAGGTGATCCTCTGCGGCATCAGCTTGTTCATCACGGCCGCGGTACCGGACATCTTCTGGCCGTTGATGTCGATGGCAGGCTGGGAGAGCGTCAGATAGCTACCGGACGGCACCGCGCCCATGACGGTGGCGACCAGTCCGGCCGGGTCGTCCTCGTCCGGGATGCAGTGCATCAGGCCGACCATCATCACGCCGATGGGCCGGCTGAAGTCCAGTGTCAGCGCGGCCTCCTGGAGGATCAGGCCGGTGTTCCTGGCGTCCGCGTGGACATAGGCGGTGACGCCCTGGGGGTCGCTGGCCAGCAGTGCCCGTGCGTGCACCAGCACGATCGGGTCATTGTCGACATAGACGACCCGGCTGTGCGGGGCGGCGCGTTGAGCGACCTCATGGGTGTTGTTCGCGGAGGGAAGACCGGTACCGATGTCGAGGAACTGCCGGATGCCGGCCTCCTCGGAGAGGTGGCGGACAGCCCGCCCGAGGAAGGCCCGGTTGGCCCGCACGTTCTCGGTGACCGGGTTTCCGGTGGCGATCACCTGCTCGGCGACCGCGCGGTCGGCCGCGAAGTTGTCCTTGCCGCCGAGCCAGTAGTCGTAGACCCGGGCGATGTGCGGCTCCTGGACATTCAACTCGACGGGCTCGGTACCGGGTTGAGCGGGCCGTGGGTAAAGCATCGACTCCTGATGCGTCGGACCCTGCGTCATGGTGACCCCACCCTCATCGACTCGCCACAGCCGCCCCAGCGGCCCACAGGCGACAGCCTAATCGCACAACTGCACGTTCACCGCCGCCTTCTGCCGATGTGTTGGCGTGGTGTCGGCCGTGACCTCGGTTGCGACGTCAGGAGGGCAGGGAGGCCACGACCCAGAGCACGAGCGCCATGACCCCGAAGGAGATGACGGCACCACCGTCGAGATCCTGCAGCCAGTACTGCATCCGCCGCATTGATGGCTCCTGTTCCGATGCGCAGTATTACCCGGCCACTGTGGCCCGCAGGACCTAACACTGCGGTAACAGCAGCGAGAAGGGCGGCCAGGACCAGGTCCGGACCGCCCTCACCCACTGGACTGCTCCTACGACTGCTTGGTCTACTTGGTCCACTTCGGGCGCAGCGTGACGCTCAGGATGGTGCGGTAGTCGGCCGCCTCCGCCGCCGGGACGGTGAAGAGCGCGTCCGGGTTGGTGCCCAGGACGGAGCCGGTGCTCGGCAGGGGCTTGGGGGTGCCGTAGCCCGCGAAGATCATCGTCAGCGTGCCGTTGTTGTTCTGGACCACCGTCGGGTCGTAGACGCGGCCCGCGTAGTAGCCGCTGACAGCCATCGCGCCGCCGTTCGCGGCCTGCTGTGCCTCGGCCGAGAAGGTGTAGTCGGTGCCGAGCAGCTTCTGCGGCGCGCTCCAGTTCACCCCGTCCGTGGAGGAGGAGTAGAAGATCTGGTTGAACGCGTCGCTGTCGCCGTCCGCCGCGTAGGCGCCGGAGAGGAACAGGCCGTAGCTGCCGTCCGGGTTGGTGATGACGGTGCCGCGCGAGCCGACCCAGCGGAGCTCGGTGGTGCTGTTGGTGTTCGGGTCGTTCAGGCCGGAGATCGGGCCGAGGTCGGTGAAGTTCAGGCCGTCGTAGGTGTAGGCCACCCGGACGATCTCGAGGTCCTCGTTGTTGCCGAACAGCGTCTTCGGCTTGTCCTTGCCCTCGCCGGTCAGCGCCAGCGTGGCGTAGGGGACGACCGCAGCGCCGGGGGCGCCGACGTCGCTGCCCTTGGCCACCGCGCCCGTGCCGCCGGTGCAGCCGGTCAGGCTGGTGGCGGTCTCACCGGTGCAGGTGGTCTGGACGATGCCGGCCGCCGTGCCCAGGCTGATGGTGATCGAGCCGTTGGTCAGCGGCAGGGCGGAGGTGGAGGCCACCGGGACCGTCGCTGCGGGGAGCGTGACGGCGGCGGTCGTGGTGGTGGGGATGTAGTAGTTGTCGATCTTCTCGGTGTAGAGCACCGCGACACTGCCCTTGGGGGCGGCCTTGTAGTTCGGGATGGTGCTGATGATGCCGTCGGGGGCGATCAGACCGGAGGTCTGCTGGTCGCCGGCCGGGATGATCGAGTCGGCGGTCACGGCGTCGCCGGCCGCGATGGTCACGCCGGCGCCGTCGCGGGTGGTGCAGCCGGTGAAGGCCGTCGCGGTGGCGTTGTCGTCGTTGCAGTCCACGATGTGGCCGTCGACGTTGAAGTGACCGGGCTGCTCGAAGTTGTTCGTCGAGCCGACGTTGACGGTCACCCCGGCCCCGGTGGGACCGGCCGGGACCGTCACGGCGGAGGTGGCCGTGGTGGCGCCGCCCTCACCGACGGGCTCGGTGGCGGGCAGGCCCGCCAGCGGGTCGCCGTTCTTCGGGGTGAGCTTGTGGACGATCAGGTTCACGCCGAGCGCGTCGCCCATGGGGCGGCTCAGGGTGTAGAGGATCTGCGCGGACGAGCCGCTGCCGGCCTGGCCGTTGCCGCCGTAGCCGGGCACGGACATCACGAAGGCGTGGCCCTGGCCGTCGTCGTTGGTGTTGCCGTTCGCGCACAGGCCCGGGTTCTGCTCCAGCGCCTCGCCGGTGAACTTCCAGGTCTTGCCGTGGTCGGTGGAGGTCGCGGAGACGACCGCCTCGTCCGTGTCCTTCGGCCGGTAGTCGAAGTAGCCGGTGAGGGTGTTGCCGCCGTCGCTGCTGGTCACGAACGGGAAGTAGTACGGCTGCATGGCGAGCGTGGTGTGCGCGGGCTGGCGCAGCACGGTGCCGGTCGCCGGACCGGTGCCGTTGCTCACCGAGCAGTAGCCGGTGAGCGGGCTCGGCGTACCGGTGAAGCCGCTCTGCGCCGGGACCGCGCCGGTGCCGGACGGGTCGACCGCCGCGTTGGGGTAGGTCACGCCGTCGACCGTGATCGTGGAGGAGCCGACCGACGGGTCGCCCTGGGAGAGCGTCCAGGGGCCGTTCTTGATCTTGTCGACCACGGGGGTGGACACGGTGTAGGACAGGACGGACTTACCGTGCTCCGGCGAGGACGCCTGGGGCGACACGGTGGCGGCGAGCGCCGTGGAGGTGACAGCGGCAATGGTGGCGAGTGCGACCACGCCTACAGCCGAGGCCGTCGCGATACGACGACGAGACATGTGGGGCCCTTCGAGTCGAGAGAGCTACGCATGGGAACACCTGGGGAGGGTGTGCGTTCGGCGAGATCCTGACGCTGCCGCACCATCGGGAGAAGGGCCCCGGAGGAGAGTTCACCGACCGTTCGCAAGCCCGCCCCCTGCGCTTCGCCACTCCCGTCTCACACCCCATTCACACCCATCCAACGCCGGGCGAACGCACGGCGAACTCCCGTCCCCCACCCGCTCGGGACTGTCTGATATGTCGTCATATGCAGTACGCAGTCAGGACGCCCCGGGCAGCCGCAGGGTGAGAGTCAGCCCACCGCTCGGCCGGGGCCGGGCAGTGACCTCCCCGCCGTGGGCCTCCGCGACCGCGCGGACGATCGACAGGCCCAGGCCGACTCCTTCCGGGGACTTCGTCCGGCTGCTGCTGCGACGGGTGTGCTCGCCCCGGTGGAACGGTTCGAACAGCTCGCCCAGGCGTTCCGGCAGCACGCGCGACCCGTCGTTGCGGACGGTCAGCTCCACCCAGCCGTCGTGGGTCCGGGCGGTGCGCACGTCGAGCAGTCCGCCGTCGCGGTTGTACTTCACCGCGTTCTCCAGCAGGTTGGCCACGGCGATGCCGAGCAGGGCGACGTTGCCGTGCAACGGCGCCGGGGCCAGGTCCGGCTCCAGCACCAGTCCACGGGCCCGGCTGCGCGCGGCGACCCGGTCCAGGGCCTCGGCGCAGACGTCCGCGAGGTCGTCGTCCTCGGTGTCGGTGAGGCCCTGCTCGGAGCGGGCCAGGGTGAGCAGGGCCTCGATCAGGCGCTGGGCGTTGTCGGTGGAGTGGGAGACATCCTGCGCCATCGTGCGCCACTGCTCCTCGGTGGCGGCGGGTTTCGCCAGGGTGACCTCGACGGCGGTGCGGGTCAGCGCGAGCGGGGTCCGCAGCTCATGGCTGGCGTTGGCGACGAAGCGGCGCTGGGCGGCGAAGGCCGCGTCCAGGCGTTCGAGCATCTGATCGAAGGTGTCGCCGAGCTCCTTGAGCTCGTCCGGCGGGCCGGGGAGGTTGAGCCGCTCATGGAGAGTGGTGTCGGTGGCGCGGCGCGCAGCCGCAGTGATCGCGGCGATGGGTCGCAGCATCCGGCCCGCGACCCACCACCCGACCAGCGCGGACACAGCAACGATCAGCAGCAGCAGGAGCAGTGAGATTCGCAGCAGATGGGAGGCGGCCGCGTCCCTGATCTCGTCGGACAGCCCGATGAAGTGGTCGTGGTCCGGGTCCAACCGCCCGGGGACCTCGTCGGCGGGCAGCGGCTGGAAGATCGCCCGGTAGAAGACGGTGGTGATGGCCAGCACCAGGAGGCTGCCCCCGAGCGCGAAGAGGACGGCGAAGGTGAGCGTGATCCGCGTCCTGATCGCCAGCCGTGGACGCCGCAGACGCAGACGAGCACTCGGACGGCGTTTCGGCGCGGGGGCGGGCGCGGGGGCGGGGGCTGTCACGGGGCGATCCGGTAGCCGGCCCCGACGAGGGTCTGCACCAGGTCGGGGCTGCCGAGTTTGCGCCGCAGCCGGTTGACGGTGACCCGGACGGTGTTGGTGAAGGGGTCGGCGTGCTCGTCCCAGGCGCGTTCCAGCAGCTGCTCGTGGCTGAGCACCGCGCCGTCGGCTGCGAGCAGGACCTGCAGGACGGTGAACTCCTTGGCGGTGAGGACGACCGGGCGTCCATCGCGGTGGACGGTGCGGCGCAGGGTGTCCATGGTCAGGTCGCCGCGGGTGAGCAGGGCGGTGTGGGAGCGTCCCCGACGGCCCAGAGCCTGGATGCGCAGGGTGAGTTCAGCGAAGGAGAAGGGCTTGCCGAGGTAGTCGTCGGCGCCCAGGGTCAGCCCGTCGACCCGGTCGTCGGTGCCGGACAGCGCGGTCAGCATCAGGATCATCGGGGAGTCGGGGCGGCCCGCGAGCTCCTGGCAGACCTCGTCGCCCGAACGACCCGGCAGGTCCCGGTCCAGGACCAGGACGTCGTAGGAGCCGCTGATCTCGACCTTTGCCAGGGCGTCGTCGCCGTCATGGCTGACGTCCACCGCCATCCCCTGGTCGCGCAGGCCCTCGGCGATGCGCGCGGCCAGGCGTTCTTCGTCCTCGACGACCAGAATCCGCATGGGCTCATCCTCTCCCGGCCCGAGCGGCCGCGGCCGCCGACGCCGCGGGCACGGCCGACGCAGTCGACGCGACCGGCACCTGGGCGAACGCGGTCAGGCCGGGGGCGCACCAGGTACGGCCGACGGGATCCACCGTCAGCGACTGGTAGCCGGAGCGCGCGGCGAGGTCGTCGAGCCAGGCGTGGGCGGCGGCCACCGAACCGCCGGCCATGGCCATGGCAGCGGTGGCGTAGCCGTCGGCGAGGGTGAGCAGCGGACCGGTGACGGTGACCTGCGTCAGACCGGTCGCCGGGCGGCCGCTCGCAGGGTTCCAGATGTGCGCACCGCGCTCGGCCGTCCCGGAGGTGGCCACCGCGCCCTCGGTCACCGGCAGCACGGCGAGGATGCTGCCCGGCCGGTGCGGGTCGGTCAGCCCGACCCGCCACGGCACGGGATCCGGCTCCCCCGCCGCCATCTCGTCCGGCACCCGTCCGCCGCCGCGCAGTCGGACGTCACCGCCCGCGTTCAGGATGTGCCGGTCCACGCCGTGTGCGGCGAGCATCGCGCTGGCGCGCTCCGCCGACCAGCCCTTGACCACGCCGCACGGGTCGAAACCTGGCGGATCACCGACCGCCCACGCGTCGAACGCCCCCCGGCTCGACGCCTTGAGCGCCGCACACAGGTCCACGACCTCCAGGATCTCCACCCCGTGGGGGTGTCCGTCGAGGTCGGCGAGCGGCAGGCGCCCGTCCCGGATGCGGCTGATCGGGCTGTCGGCGCGGAACGGCGAGAAGACCTCGTCGACCTGACGCAGATAACCGAACGCCGACTGCGCGGCGGTGGCGAAGACCTCCGGATCGACCGTGTCGGGAGCAGCGAGGGAGATCGCCGTGCCCATGATGTGCTCGACCGCGGTACGCACCGCCGTCACCGCCCGGCCGCGTCGAGCGCCGCCTGCAGCGACTGGGCGTAACCGGCTGAGGTGTAGCTCGCACCGGACACCACGTCGATGTCGGCGCTCTGCGCGGCCAGCGCCTCGGACTTGAGCACCGGCAGCGCGAAGGAGTCGATCTGGCCGCTGCGTGCGCCGACGTCGGTCTGCTGCAGCACCACGACATCGGTGAGCTTTCCGTCCTCGATCACCGCCCGGACCTGCACCGTGCCGTACTGGGTGCCGATCGCGCTGCCGGTGAACGACCCGTGCGCCGAGGAGGGCAGCGAGGCCGAGACTGCCGGGGCCGGCGATCCGGTGCCTGTCTCCGGGCCCGAAGGCCCCTGGTCCCCGGTCGGGACCCCGCCCGCGAGCGCGGATCGCGGCGCACCGGCCGTCTGCGCCTTGACCCCGACCACGGCGGCGACGCCGACCGAGGTGGCGACCAGCGCCAGGGTGGTTCTACGCATGGGCGCGGGCCTTTCTGACGGTGACAGTGGACTGGATCTCGGACTGGATCTAGGACTAGATCTCGAACGCTTCGATGTGGACACGGCGTCCCGGCACTCCCGCGCGGCGCAGCTCACGGTGGGTGGCCTCGGTCATCCCGGCCGGCCCGCACAGGTACACATCGCGCTGCGCCAGGTCCGGGACCATCTTCAGCAGCTCCGAGGCGCGAAGCGGATCCCCATCCGGTCCTCGCCTCGGGCCGACCCGCGCGAAGAGGCCGAACCCGCGGTGTCGGGCGATGGCCTCCAACTCCCGGTAGAGCACCAGGTCGTCGGAGCGCGAGGCCCGGTAGATCAGCATGACGTCCGGCCCGGTCCCCGGGAACGTCTCGAACAGGGCCCGGATCGGAGTGATGCCCGCACCGGCCCCGATGAGCAGCACCCGGCGGGCGCGGTTCCTGCGCCGGGCGGTGAATGTGCCGTAGGGGCCCTCGAACCACACCCGGGTCCCTGGGTGGAGTCGCCCGAGCGACGCGCTGGAGTCGCCGAGGTCCTTCACCGTGATCCGCATCCGGTCCGTCCCGGGCGCGGCGGACAGGGAGTAGGGGTGCGATTGCCACCACTGGCCCCGGGTGATGAAACGCCAGCGCATGAACTGCCCGGCCTCCGCCCCGAGCAGGTCCAGGTCGCGTCCGCTCAGGTGCAGGGACACGACACCCGGTCCCTCGGTGACGACCCTTTCCACCCGCACCCGGTGCCGCAGCGAGCGCCACACCGGCAGGGCGACGCGGAACAGCAGCACCGCGGCGGCCACCACGATGTGCATGGCGGACCACAGCAGCCGGTTGCGCAGCGAGGCCGAGAACTCCGCGCCGACCGCGAACTCGTGCGCGAAGGCCAGGCCGATCGCCACATACACGAGCAGGTGGATGTGGTACCAGGACTCGTACGACAGCTTGCGACGCACCGCCCGCGCCGAGACAACGCCGACCAGGACCAGCAGACCCAGCGAGATCGCCGACATCCATACGTCGGTGTAGTCGAAGAGGACGGTGACCCCCTCCGACACCGGGTCGGTGCCGCTCTGCAGGGCGTACCCCAGGGTGATCAGGACGGCATGGGCGCAGGCCAGGCCGACGGTGTACTCCCCCAGCGCCCGGTGGTAGCGCGCGACCACGTCCGAACCGACCCGGTTCTCCAGCCACGGCACCCGCGCCATCAGCGCGACCAGCACCAGCAGCAGGTAGGCGGCCAGCAGCCCGGCTATCCGTCCGGCAGCGGCCAGGTAGTCCCCGCTCGAGTCGAGCGATCCGGGGATGGTGTTCTGCCACCAGAGGAACAGCACCGGCAGCACCCCGGCACAGATCACGAGCAACAGCGCCCGCGACCACATCGTCCCGGCCGCGGACGTCCCGGAGCCCGGCAGCAGCAGCGGTGGCGGTGAGGCGGCCCGGTGCCGGGCCGCCCGAGCCGGTGGCGTGCCCACGTCTGCCATGAACGGCTCCCAAGGGTGAATCAATGCGGGCTGACCAGACCCACCGTCTCCCGAAGGACCTAACACCCCAGTAACAGGGAGCGGCGCACACTGGTGGGGTGAGCGGCTTCAGCAGACGCGCAGTGATCCTCGGCACGGCGGCCGGGGTGCTCGGCGCAGCCGGATGCGGGTCCAGGAGCCACTCCCAGTCACCCCCGAAGCCCACGCCCGCTCCGCCCTCGTCCACCCCTCCCCCGCCCCTCCCCGCAGTGACCGCGTGGCAGCCGAGCAGCAACGACATCGATCCGCAGGTGAAGACCCGGGCGGTGCGGCTGATCGAGGCCCTGGGCAACTGGTCGACCGGTCACGGCGGCGCGGCCGCCGCCCGCGCGCGGGTCACGGCGCTGGGCCTCGACCCGTCCCTGGCCGGTCAGGCCGGCGCGGTGCTGAACTCGGCGCCGGACGCGGCCCTGCAGGTACTCGAAGCCCAGTACGGCGGGATCCTGAGCGACTCGGCGAGCGTCCTGGTCGTCTGCCGCCAGTGGCACCGGGGAGCGGACGGCCGGATCCTCACCGGCGGCACCACCGTTGACGTGCGGCTCTCGGCGGCGCAGCCGCTGTGGACCGTCACCGCGCTCCACCCGGCGATGCCCGGCCCCCCGGTCCCCGGACTGCCCAGCGCCGCGCTGCGGGTCCTGACCTCACCGGAGATCACCCTGTCCCCCGACGTCGTGGCCGACCTCCACAGCGGCACCATCCACGACAGCGTCCTGGAGGCGCTGCTGACCCTGTCCCGGACCTACCGGATGGAGCTCAGCGTGATGCGCTCGGGCCACCCCATCGACGTCTTCGGCACCGACCGCCCCAGCGACCACCCCAAGGGCCGCGCCTTCGACGTCTGGCGCGTCGACGGCCAGGCCGTCGTGGACCCCGCCTCCTCCCGTTCGCTGATCGAGGGCTTCATGCGCTCAGCCGCCGCAGCCGGCTCCTACAACGTGGGCGGCCCCTGGCAACTCACCGGCGGAGCCCCCGACCAGTTCTTCACCGACAACACGCACCACGACCACGTCCATGTCGGCTTCGACGCCTGAGCCGTGAGGGTCAGCCGATGCGCGGCCAGTCAGCGGTGTCGAGGACGAACTCGGTGTCGTCGGCGACAAAGGTGACGACGTCACCGAAGGGGTGAGTGGTCGGGGTCGGGTAGCGCCCGGCAACGGGCTCTGAGTAAAGAGTGCACAAGCCCTTGAACGGGTCGGCGATGAGGTAGGCGTCGATTCCGGCAGCGGCATATTCGTCGACCTTGATGCCGTAGTCCTTCTCTCCGAGATCCCCGGACACGACTTCGATCACCGCAGCGATGTCGCTACTGGGCAGCGGTTTCGCGGCGCGGTCGGCGGTGCGGCGAAGGATCGAGACGTCCGGACAGAACCCGCTCCTGCTCCCCGGGAATGGGCTGAGCACGTCCGAAACCGAACGCCATCGCGGGACGCCCGCTGCCCGTGCGGCCTCCTGACCGGCCTGGATGATCTCACTGTGCTCACGTCCCTGAGGTGTCAAGACGATCTCCCCGCGCACCAATTCCGACTTGAAGCCCGGGGGGGTCTCCAGCCTGTCGAGGACGCCGAGCAGCTCCGCGTAGGTGAACACGCCAGGTGCAATCATCATCCCAGTGCTCCTCCCCGGCAATCCGGTTCCGATGAACAGCGCGACCATCAAAACCGACTTTACCGTCCAACAACGACGCCGGTCCGGAGGTAACGGCAGTCAGGACAGCAACGTCCGAGCGGCTACCATGGTCCACACGGCGGACGAGCCGGCCGGGCGGTCGCGTTGCACCCTTCACGGGGTGTGCCGAGGAACGTCCGGGCTCCACACGGCAGGGTGGTGGGTAACGCCCACCCGGGGTGACCCGCGGGACAGTGCCACAGAAAACAGACCGCCGGAGGCTTCGGCCCCCGGTAAGGGTGAAACGGTGGTGTAAGAGACCACCAGTGCCCAGGGTGACCTGGGCAGCTAGGTAAACCCCACCCGGAGCAAGGTCAAGATGGAGCGCCGCAAGGCGCTCTGCGCAGGCGTTCGAGGGCTGCCCGCCCGAGCCTGCGGGTAGACCGCTGGAGGCTGTCGGCAACGGCAGCCGTAGATGGATGACCGCCTCCCCGCGGATCGCAAGATCCACGGGAGACAGAACCCGGCGTACAGGCCGACTCGTCCGCCGCCTGTATCTTCGCAGGTCAGAGGCTATATTCTGTGTACTATCCAATGGCCGGTGCAGATCCGGGGCGAATGTGATGGCCTCGCGGCAAGTCAGTCGACGGAGATTGTCATGGTTTGCCTCTCTGGAAAGCCCGTTAGGATCGGCGAAGCCTGGGTGTCGTTGGACGTCTACATTGCCATTGCCTCCTGGATCGTTGAGTTCGACACATAATGCCTGTTCAGGGCCATGAATCAGCTGCGAACTGCGACTACCCCGACATGGGAGCGCCTTCCCGTCGTGATTGCCTCTTGATCCATTGGGGTCCACGGCAGTTTTGTCTGTTTCTGTCCGCCCATTGAGGCCCGGGTGCAGGCTCTCGGTGCCCGGTTCTATCGGGTCCGGGGGATGGTTACTGCGCTGTGCGGGCGGCATTCATGCCGAGGCTAGCGGGGGCAGGGAACCAAACGCGCTGCTGAACGCTGTCACCGTGACACCCTCGACGGCCAGGGGTGGGTGCGCGTAGGTGTCCCAGGTTTGGGAGAACTCGGCGTGCCGGGAGAGGGCTTGTACAGTCTTCGGGTCATGTTGGCCGCAGGCCCCGAGCCGTGTGGTGTAGAAGTGCTTGAGGTCGTGGAAGCGCGTATCTGGAGGCAGGTCGGCGAGTTGGACGGCGGTGTGCCACTTTCTATTGAGGTCGCTGCGCTGTACGGGTCGGCCGAACCTGTTGGTGGTGAGCAGCCCCTCGCCCAGAACGTTGGGAAAGCCAGTGGCTGAACCCCCGACCGCCGCAGCGGAGCAGGATGCGGTGGGGTGGGGGAAGTGGGCCGTGTGATCGCTAAGGCGCTTGATCAGGAAGCTGTCCACCGGCAGCGTCGCATAGCTGGCCTTCGTCTTCAGTGGTGCCGGGCGGCCACGCTGGCGCTGTTCGCTGATTTGTAGCAGGTTGGCGGACCAGTCGACTCGTGCCATCTTGAAACCGAGCGCTTCGCCTGAGCGTAGGCCTGCACACGCGCCAAGCCAGACGAGGATTTCGTAGCGCGGCTCGACTTGCCGCATGGCGGCGGCGAGCGCGGCAACCTGGTCTTGGGTGAGCGCGATGGTGACCCGAGGTTCGACGTCAGGTAGCTCGATGCGCGAAACGATATTTGAGGGCAGTGGGACGTCTTCGTCGATCATGTAGCCCATCAGGATGCGCCAGGTCTTGAAGACCTGGACAACCGTGCGATGGGAATCGATGCCGGGCTTGTCGAGCAGGTAGTCCACGAACGCGGTGGAGTCCTTGCGCCGCAGAGTCCGTGCGGCGCGCTTGCCCACGAACGGTACGACGTGGTTGCGGAGGTGGCTGTCGTAGGTGTCGACGGTATTGGCGTTCTTGTTGCGCCGCCGCTTGCGCTCGATGATCTGAGTGGCGAAGAACTCGACATTGCGGTCGCCGGCGTCCAGGTGGCTCCAGGTGTTGTTGCGAATGGCTTCGTTCGCTCGGTCGAGGTACTCCTGCGCCTCCTGGTATGT